>ENA-OFCD01000035-OFCD01000035.1-metagenomes-genome-assembly--contig:-NODE-35-length-83618-cov-6.608128_pt1 | contig 83618 bp, 70 predicted proteins | sample MGYA00153392_OFCD01 | MGnify analysis MGYA00153392 | reverse complement strand
TGGACCCGCTCTATCGCGGTAAAACCGTGATCGTGCATGAAGGTAAAAATGATGCGAATTTATGGACGCGCCTGATCGCAAAACATGATGCAACCATCTTTATCGGCGTACCAACAATCTATCGCCAGATCGTGCAAAAAACCACGGCTACACACGCAAACGTGCCCACGCTGCGCTTCTGCATGAGCGCGGGCGAGCATTTGTCGGACGACATGCTTAACGCGTGGCGCACACGCTTTGGCATGGATATTTACGAAGCCGTCGGCATGAGCGAATTTTCATACTATTTGTCGCAATCCGTACATCGCCCGATCCGTGCCGGCTCGGCCGGTTTCCCGCAACCGGGGCATCAGATTAAATTGTTGAATCCCGATACGCTCGCCGAGGTTTCGCGCGGCGAAGAAGGTATGATTGCCGTTCCCGAAAATGATCCCGGATTGTTTTTGCGTTACTGGAATCTGGATGAGGAAACCACAAAATATAAACACGATGGCTATTTTTTCACCGGCGATTACGCGAAAGTTGATGAGGACGGCTATCTATGGTTTTTAGGCCGCCGCGACGACATTATTAAAAGTTTTGGTTATCGCGTCTCGCCTTATGAAGTTGAGCGCGTGTTGAAATCGCATCCCGCCGTGGCCGATTGTGCATGTGTGGCCGAGGAAATCGAGAAAGATAAATTGATTGTCAGCGCCTATGTCATCGCACAACCCGATCAAACCATTTCCGCAGATGAATTGCTCAAATTCGGTCAGCAGCATCTCGCCGCCTACAAAGCGCCAAAGCGGGTTTATCTGGCAAAGGATTTCCCGCGAACCAAGAATGGTAAGATCTTGCGCCGAGAAATTTCGCCTGTGATCGCAGTTGCCAAATCTGCATAATTACCGGGTGCTGGCTGACCGTTCATACAGCGGTCACTGACTTTTAATATTGTTATTGTTCGCACCCGGCAAAACCATTTTTGTCGGGTTAATCTATTACCATTTCGACCTCGACAATATGACCTCCAACCAAGTGCCGCGTCCTATAAAGCCACTGGCTAACTTTATTTTTATGAGCCGCTGGCTGCAATTGCCGCTTTACATTGGCCTGATCGTGGCGCAGTGTGTTTACGTTTTCCATTTTTGGGTGGAGCTGGCGCATCTGGTGGAAGCGGCGTTCGGCAGTCAAACTGCGCTGCAGGCCATTCTCGACAGCGTAACCGTGAAGGGCACGATTGCCGGTGCTGTCGTGCCGCCGACCAAGCTTACCGAAACCGTGATCATGCTGGTGGTGCTGGGCTTGATCGACGTGGTGATGATTTCGAATCTGCTGATCATGGTGATTGTCGGTGGTTATGAAACATTCGTCTCACGGATGAATTTGCAGGAACATCCGGATCAGCCCGAATGGTTGTCAAGTGTGAATGCGTCGGTGCTTAAAGTAAAGCTCGCTACCGCTATCATCGGCATATCGTCCATCCATCTACTCAAAACGTTTATCAACGCCGATAGCTATGACGTAAAAGTGCTGATCGCGCAAACCAGTATTCACATTACTTTTTTGTTGTCTGCCATGGCGATTGCGGCCTGTGATCGGATCATGCCGCATGCAGCAAAACCGAATAGCTATTAGATCGGAACCAACATGAACTCGCAAACCATCGTTAAGCAGGAAGATTTTATCGCTTCTGTTGCCGATGCATTTCAATACATCAGCTACTACCATCCCGTCGACTACATCAAGGCGTTGAATGAGGCCTATCAACGCGAACAATCGCCTGCTGCCAAGGACGCGATGGCGCAAATTCTAATCAACTCGCGCATGGCCGCGGAAGGCCATCGTCCGATTTGTCAGGACACTGGTATTTGTATTGCATTTGTTCGTGTCGGCATGGATGTGCGGTTTGACACTACGATGTCGCTTGAGCAAATGGTGAACGAGGGTGTGCGACGCGCATACACCGACGTAAATAATCCGCTGCGCGGCTCGATGCTGATTGACCCCGACGGCAAACGCACAAACACCGGCGACAACACGCCGGGCGTGACGCATGTTGAACTAGTTCCAGGCAGTACGGTTGAGGTGATTGTCGCAGCCAAAGGTGGCGGTTCAGAAAATAAATCGAAGTTTGCGATGTTGCTGCCATCCGACAACGTGGTCGATTGGGTGTTACAGCAATTGCCGGTGATGGGCGCAGATTGGTGTCCGCCGGGCATCTTGTCACTGGGCATTGGCGGCTCGCCTGAAAAAGCGATGCTGATGGCGAAATGGGCGCTGATGGAGCCCATCAACATTTACGAGCTGCAAGCGCGTGGGCGCGCAGGTGACAAACTCAATCGAGCAGAAGAATTGCGCCTCGAACTCTTCACCAAAGTAAACGCGCTCGGTATCGGCGCACAAGGCTTGGGCGGGCTGTCCACCGTGCTGGATGTCAAGGTGGTGGACTACCCCACCCATGCCGCTTCAAAGCCTGTCGCACTCCTGCCAAATTGCGCGGCGACACGTCATATTCATTTCACGCTGGATGGCATGGGCCCTGCAGTGCTCACGCCACCATCGCTGGACGATTGGCCGAAGTTGGTGATGGATGTAGCGACTTCTAAACGCGTCAATATTGATGGCATCACGCGCGAGCAATTGGGTGAACTGCGGGCGGGTGATCGAGTGCTGCTGACCGGTAAAATTTTGACCGGACGCGATGCCGCGCACCGTCGGCTGGTAGACATGATGAATCGCGGTGAAACACTACCAACCGATTTTACCAACCGCGTTATCTATTACGTCGGACCGGTCAACGCCGTCCGTGAAGAAGTCGTCGGCCCCGCTGGCCCCACCACCGCCTCACGCATGGACAAATTCACTGCGCCGATGCTGGAGAAAACCGGCTTGATCGGCATGATCGGCAAATCCGAACGTGGTGCGGCGACGGTTGAAGAAATCAAAAAAATGGGCGCAACTTATTTTATTGCTGTGGGCGGTGCGGCCTATCTGGTTTCAAAAGCGATCAAGGCCTCGCGCTTGGTGGCCTTTGAGGATTTGGGTATGGAAGCTATTTATGAATTCGATGTAAAAGATATGCCGGTCATTGTGGCGGTCGATTCGCTGGGGAATGCGGTACATAAAAGTGGGCCGGCGGCGTGGCGTGAGAAAATAGCAAGCAGTGTAAGCAAAATTGCTGTTGTAGTTGCGTAGTCAAGCAAGCGAAATCCAAACTTTCTAATCTCGTTATCGTCACCTTTGACTCTTCTCTTTTCCAAAGTCTTAAATGCTTCCCCACGGTTCTGCCGATTCATTTTTTCTGGCGCGCGTTGCAAACTCAAGCGCTTCAGCCGCGCAAAAAATTCCGCTCTTCATCGTTACTTCCAACGCGCAAGATGCTGAGCGGCTGACGTCAGAAATCGCCTGGCTCGCGCCGCAGCTTCGCGTCCATCGTCTGCCCGATTGGGAGACCCTGCCCTACGATCATTTTTCACCGCATCCTGATCTGGTCAGTGAGCGGCTTGCGACCTTATATCAATTTTCCCAAGGCGCGTTTGATGTTGGCATCGTGCCGGTGACCACGGCGATGACGCGGCTGGCACCGCGCGAATATCTGGCGGGTCGCTCGTTTTTCCTGCGGACAAAAACCAAGCTCAATCTCGAATCAATGCGCAGTGATTTGTCGAGCGCAGGTTATGCCAATACGCAGCAAGTGATGGCTCCGGGCGAATACGCGGTACGTGGCGGGCTGATTGATTTGTTTCCGATGGGGAGCCCGGTGCCTTACCGGATTGATCTTTTCGGCGACGAGATTGAAGCGATTCGCACCTTTGATGTAGACACGCAGCGCAGTATTTATCCGGTGAATGAAATCCGCCTGTTGCCGGCGCGCGAGTTTCCCCTCGACAAAGAAGGGCAACACCGCTTTCGTGAATCGTTCCGCGACCGCTTCGAAGGCGATCCTTCCAAGAGCCGCATGTACAAGGACGTTTCAGGCGGCATGGCGCCGAACGGCATCGAATATTATTTGCCGCTGTTTTTTAAAAAAACCGCCACTGTTTTTGATTATTTGCCTACTTCCACCAACATATTTATTCACGGCGATCTGGAAGCCAGCGCAGATGTTTTTTGGGCCGACACCAAATCGCGTTATGAATTGTTGCGAGGCGACAAAGATCATCCGCTATTGCCGCCTGCGGATATTTTTCTGCCCACCAATGAACTATTTGCAGGGCTCAATCGATTCAAAAAAATCGAAAATAACTTTGCCCCGTCGACTTCAGTTGCCGCCATTGAAGTCGACCGAAAAGCAGCCGATCCAATTGCGCGTTTTCGTACCTTCGTTGCCAGTTTTAATGGCCGCATTTTAATCAATGCTGAAACCCTTGGGCGACGTGAAACGATCGCCCAATTCCTCGCCGAGAATGGCCTCAACGCCGCGCCAGTGCTTGACTTTTCTACATTTAATGTAACTGCTCACAACTTAGTTATTGTTGCCTCCCCGCTACAATCTGGCTTTATTATCGGTGATGAAAATTTAGCCATCGTCACCGAGAACGAACTATACGCATCCGAAGTAAAACAAACCCGCCGCCGCGATAAATCGAAGGTGAACGCCGACGGCATGCTGCGTGATTTGGCCGAGGTGAACGTGGGCGATCCAGTCGTTCACAGCGCGCACGGCATTGGCCGGTACGTCGGTTTGGTCAACATGGATCTGGGAGAAGGCAACATGGAATTTATGGAGCTGCATTACGACCGCGGTGATAAATTATTCGTACCCGTTTCGCAGCTTTCCGTCATTTCGCGGTACACGGGTGCCAACCCTGAAAACGCGCCGCTGCATCGCCTGGGTTCCGGGCAGTGGGACAAAGCCAAACGCCGCGCCGCTGAACAAGTGCGCGATACCGCGGCTGAATTGCTAAATCTTTACGCACGTCGCGCCGCCCGCAAAGGCTTTGCGTTTCCATTGCAGCTAAACGAATTTGATGCCTTCTCGGCGACATTTCCATTCGAAGAGACGCCCGATCAAGCGACCGCGATCAAGGCCGTGATGGCCGATATGACCAGCGGGCAACCGATGGATCGATTGGTATGTGGCGATGTAGGATTTGGCAAAACTGAAGTCGCATTACGTGCCGCATTCATCGCCGTGAACGCAGGCAAACAAGTTGCGATTCTGGTGCCCACCACACTGCTCGCTGAGCAACATTTTCAAAACTTCTCTGATCGCTTTGCCGAGTGGCCGGTGAGGATTGTGGAATTTTCACGGTTCCGTTCGGCCAAAGAAACCACCGCTGGGTTAAAAGCATTGGCCGACGGCACCGCTGATATCGCAATCGGCACGCACAAACTGATCCAGAAGGATGTGGTGTTTAAAAATCTGGGCCTCGTCATCATCGACGAGGAACATCGCTTCGGCGTACGCCAAAAAGAAGCATTGAAAGCGCTACGCGCGGAGGTAGATGTGTTGACACTGACGGCCACGCCGATCCCGCGCACGCTGGCGATGTCGCTCGAAGGCTTGCGCGATTTCTCGGTAATTGCGACTGCGCCGCAACGACGATTATCGATTAAAACGTTTGTGAATACGCTCTCTGACGGCATCGTTCGCGAAGCGATTCTGCGTGAATTAAAGCGCGGCGGGCAAGCCTATTATTTGTATAACGAAGTTGAAACGATTCAAAACCAACGCGAAAAGCTGGAAAAATTAGTCCCTGAGGCGCGCATCGCGATTGCGCACGGCCAATTGCCAGAGCGCGAACTGGAGCGCGTGATGCGCGATTTTTATCATCAAAAATCAAACGTGCTGTTGTGCTCGACGATTATCGAAACTGGAATTGATGTGCCGACCTCGAACACAATTCTGATTCATCGTGCCGATAAATTCGGCCTCGCGCAATTGCATCAATTGCGTGGCCGCGTTGGGCGTTCGCATCATCAGGCATACGCGTATTTGCTCACGCCACCCGAAGAAGCACTCACGACCAATTCCAAAAAGCGCCTTGAGGCGATTCAGATGATGGAGGATTTAGGCGCCGGCTTTTATCTCGCGATGCACGATCTGGAAATTCGCGGCGCGGGCGAAGTGCTCGGCGATTCACAATCGGGCGGCATTCACGATATTGGTTTTACGATGTACACCGACATGCTCAACACCGCCGTAAAATCATTGAAAGCCGGCAAAGAACCTGACTTGATGAAGCCGCTGAACGTTGCCACCGAAATCAATTTACACACACCCGCGTTGCTGCCGGAATCGTATTGTGGCGACACGCATGAGCGGTTGGTGATTTATAAGCGTCTCGCCAATTGCGAATCAGAAGAGGTGCTGAATGAGCTTCAGGAAGAATTGGTGGATCGCTTCGGCCTGATTCCCGAACCGGCGCAAACACTGGTGGATTCACATCGTTTAAGATTACTCGGCAAGCCGCTTGATCTGATCAAAATTGATGCGAGTTCGAGTGCGATTACGGTGCAATTCGGGCCAGATACCATCATCGAGCCACAAAAGATCATCGCCTTGATTCAGAAGAGAAAGCAGTATCGATTAGCAGGCCAAGACAAGCTGCGCATTGAGCGCCCGATTGCGGATGTGAAATTGCGCGTGGTAGAGATTAAGCAGATTTTGCGGGAACTGGCAGCGTAAGCTTGAATGTAAGATTCAAAACCCCAATACTGGCGGGCTTGACCGACCATTTATGGCTGTTGATGCCCGTGAATATTAGCTTTATGTTTAGCACGAAAGAAGCGGCGTGCATTCCGGGTTGCGATGCGGAGATCGAACCATCCCGGAATGCGACCATCGGAAATCCTGGCGCTAATCTGCGCTCTTTCCGGGCGACATCACCAATATAAATTCATGGCCACTAAAAACCTCATTATCCAAGCGCACGATATCGAAACGCAGGATTTGAAAACCCTGCACGGTATTGCGCACGCAACCGCCATTGAAAAGATAGACGGCCTGTTTTCGCATCAGGCCTTTCGATTAACGGATGCAGATTCAGCGTCAATGGACAACGTGAAATCGTATTGCGAAAAAGCCGGGCTTGATTTTGCGTTTGTCGATGCGAATCAAAAACTCAGTGATTTCGGCTTGATTGCCTGCGATATGGATTCCACACTCATCAGCATCGAGTGTATTGATGAAATCGCAGATTACGCGAGCAAGAAAGCCGAGGTTGCTGCGGTGACGCAAGCTGCCATGCGCGGCGAGATTGATTGGCCGACCAGCTTGCGGCAACGAGTTGCCGTACTTGCGGGATTACCCGAAAGCACGCTGGAGCGGGTTTACAGCGAACGCCTGCAGCTCACTTCGGGCGCAGAAAATATGATTCGCACGGCAAAAAGCAACAATATTAAATTACTGCTAATCTCCGGTGGCTTCACTTTTTTCACCGAAAAATTAAAGGCTCGCTTGGGTTTTGATTTTGCGTTTTCAAATACGCTGGAAGTAATTAGTGGCAGGCTTACCGGCCGCGTGCTGGGCGCATTGTGTGACGCTGAAGCCAAGGCGCAGCACATTCGTAACATCGCCGCGCGGTTCAATTTGAAGAAGACTCAGATCATCGCGATCGGTGATGGCGCAAATGATTTGCCGATGATGGCGGAAGCCGGTCTATCGGTTGCTTATCGCGCCAAACCGATTGTCCGCGCCCAGGCCAGCGTCGCATTCAACCAAGTTGGCCTTGATGGTGTGCTGGGCTTGTTCGGTTAAATCGGTTCACGCTAAACTGCGGCAATAGCGTTTGACAACAACGCCCTGCTAATAACGTCTACGGAACCGCACTTGAAACTGGCAGAAATCATCGATATTAAAAAAGAGGAACGGCCTGCATTCATGTGGGCGTTTTTCTATTTCTTTTTTCTGTTGTGCGCGTATTACGTGCTGCGCCCGGTTCGCGAAGAAATGGGCATTCAAAGTGGATTAAAAAATTTGCCGTGGTTATGGACTGGCACATTTATCGGCATGTTGGTGATTACGCCGTTATTTGGCTGGATCTCGTCGCGGTGGCCACGGCGGATATTTTTGCCTGTGGTGTACATTTTTTTTATCGTTAATTTATTAGTGTTTTTCGTGGCGATGCGATCGCCGGTGGTCGATAAAGTCTTCGTCGCAGGCGCTTTCTATATCTGGTTATCCGTCTTTAATTATTTCGTGGTCAGCGTGTTCTGGAGCTTCATGACCGACGTTTTCAATGCGGATCGCGCCAAACGTTTATTTGGTGGGATTGCGGCCGGCGGCAGCATCGGTGCGATGGTGGGGCCGATTCTGACCGCAACATTGGCAAAGGAATTAGGGGTGCCGAATTTGCTGCTTATTTCGGCCTTGCTATTGGGAGGTGCGATCGCGTGCCTGATTGGCCTAGGTCGTTGGGCAACGCAACGCGCGGGCATGACCGATGCTGAACGCGTTGCCGAGGCAGCAAAGGAGCGCGCGCTGGGTGGCGGGATTTTTGATGGTCTGAAGCTCGCGTTTCAATCGCCTTATTTATTGGCTATCGGCGGCTATATTTTTCTCGGGCAGGCGCTAGGAACCTATTTTTATTTGGAGCAGTTGCGGTTGGTGTCGGAATCCATTGCGTCTTCATCAGAGAGAATTCAGCTTTTCTCGCATATTGATTTGGCGGTCAATACAGTCACGCTGATATTGCAGGTTTTCATTACCAGCGCGCTGGTGCGCCGGGCAGGATTGGTATTTTGTCTGGTGGCGTTACCCACACTAGCGGTTATTTCACTGGGCTACACTGCATTAGTCCCCACGCTAGCCGTGATCGCTGTTTGTACGGTCATTCGCCGCTCCATGGAATTTGCGATCAGCAAACCGGCTCGAGAAATTTTATTTACGGTGGTCAGCCGTGAGGAGCGTTACAAGGCCAAAAATGTCATGGATACTCTGATTTCGCGCGGCGGCGATGTCACATCGACCTGGATTCATGCGGGCACCAGAACCTTCGGCTTTGGTACGGCCAGCATGGCGCTGATGGCGATTCCATTCGCTTTGGTGATGGTCGGAGTAGGCGTATTTTTGGGTCGCTCGCAGCAGCAGCGGGAAAAGCAAAGCGAGCAGCAAAGAAATGAGCACGCAGAAGCCGCAAAGCCTGCCATGATGGTATTGCCGGTTTAACCGCTAATGTGGGCGCGGTGTCTGGGCCATTTTTGGTTAGAAGCGCCGCCCTCTGCTAGACTTTGGGTAACGGGAAATAAGCGTAAGGTTGTTTTGGAGCCTCGGCTTCATCATTGCGTTTAATCTGTTCGAGGTCGAGTTTTTTATCCCACCAGGTGGCTCGGTTTTGTTTTTGCTCTTCTCGCAACTCGGGATTTTTATCCAGTAAATCGCGGATAAATTTTGTCACATCTGATTCGTACTGGGCCATGGTGGATCCTGTCAATATTTAAATCTTTTGATGGTATCACTCAAGCTTGCGTCCGGCACACCCCAACCCGGCGGAAAGCGCCGATAATAGCCAAGAACGTTGATCGCAAGATAAAATTTTCAGGTGGTTTATTTTGCGACAACGAACCAATTAGATGACTTTGGATTCTTTTTCGGATTCTTCATGTCCCCGCGTGCCCTAAATACTGTGGATACCGCGTTCGATGAAAATACCGCCAGTGTTATGGACGGTGACGACACGACGGCGGTTACTCACACCTCCGCGGAGGCTCCTGCGGCGCTATTGGGCACCCCGGACCGGCGATCAAGCGCGCGCCCTCGTCGTATTGACCTTCGCTACCCCAGCTCATTTTTGGCATTATTGCTGGCGGGATTTATTATTGCGTCATTGCCGTTGGCCGGTGGTTTAATCTCCAACTACATCGCGTTTGATCGGCTTTCCGAATTGAGCCAGCGCGCTGTCTACAACGCGGCTCAGGCCACACAAAATGCGCGCCAGCTTACCAACCTGACCCAGGCACTTGAACGCTCTGCCCGCTTCTATGCCGTCGCGGGCGAGGCCGACATGGTAGAAAGCTATAAAAAATCACGGGAAGCGTTTTTGGGCGTTCTGGCCCAGTTCACCGAGCTGCCCTCCGCTGCCGATATGCGCCCCACCACCGAGGCAATCAAGGCCACCGAAAACGCGGTATTTGTATCGCTGACGACCAAGAACTCATCTCCACAATTGTCCCGCCAACTTGAGGCAGATTTTGTTGAGTTGGGAAGACGTACCCAGAGATTGACCGACCTTGCCAATCAGATGATCGATCGTGAAACCGAAAATTTGCGTACCTATTCGGCGAAATCGAAGCATCAGGTATTTACACAAATGTTAATGATCGTGCCGTCAGCGTTATTACTGATTGCCGGTTTCGCGTATTTGCTGGCGCGGCCGATCCGGGAATTGGATGATGCGATCAACCGGCTCGGCGAAGGCAAGCTTTCGCAAAAAATCATCGTGTCCGGCCCGCGCGATATTGAGAAGCTCGGCGAGCAACTTGATTGGCTCCGCCAACGTTTGATTTCGCTGGAAGATCAGAAGACGCGTTTTTTTCAGCATGTTTCGCACGAGCTGAAGACGCCGCTCACAGCGCTCCGCGAAGGCTCCGACCTGCTCAATGATGAGATTGTCGGCAGGCTTACGGACGAACAACGCGAGGTCACACGCATTTTGAAACAGAACTCGCTTACCCTTGAAAAACTGATCCAGGATCTACTCACTTATTCGCATTCGCAATCTCAATCCGCAAACCGTGTTGCGCAAAAAGCGGCGCTCGATCTTAGGCCGCTGCAATTAAAGGATTTGATCGATGATGTGGTCGATGCGCAAAAAATGGCGGCGATGGCGAAATCATTGACGGTTCATCGTGAATGCGACAAAACGAGCATGATCGGCGATGCGGCAAAACTGCGGGTGGTGATCGATAATCTGTTGTCTAATGCGATCAAATATTCGCCGATCGGCGGCACCATTCTCATCCGCCTCGGCAAACGCCAGGAAACTGCGATTCTCGAGGTGCTCGATGACGGTCCCGGCATTCCCACCGAAGAACATGAAAAGATTTTTGATCCGTTCTATCGAAGCAAAACAGCGCTTCAAACCGGCAACAAGGGTACTGGTTTGGGATTGGCTATCGTGCGAGATTATGTCGAGATGCATCAGGGCACGGTGACATCCATCATATCCACGGGCGCGCGTTTTCGGGTGATGTTGCCGAAGCAACCGTTGGCTACTTTGTAGTCATTTTTTAAATCGCATAAAAATCGCGATGCATTCACCTCCGAACATTAGTTCCCGTTTAACAATTGAAAATATGCGACCCATGCAAAAAATTCCGATGCGTTTACCCCAACCGCTGGATGCGTGCGCCCGATTAGTCTGCGAGCGTTCGATCCAGATACGATCAACCTTGCTCATGTTCGCCACATTTATCTGGCTGTCGGGATGTGTGTTGGAACCCACCAAAATTGATCGCACCCCGCCGCCCGAGTCGGCCATCATCGCGCAGCCCACGATACCTTTGGCATCGGACGCTCTGCCAGGTTTTTTACTGCAAGCCAAAAAGCTGGCACCGACTGAATTGGTGCTAAAAAAGGAAAAAGCCCGCGCAGATTTCAATGCTGAAAAATCCGAGCTCAATCGCATCAAGCTGGCGCTACTCCTAATGCTCCCTGCGCCCAGCAACACGCCAGCGGCAACTCTAGCCGCTGACGATGCTGAATTGGCCGTATTGATTGAGCCCATCGCGTCCGGGGCTACGGCCAACACTTCTGCAGGCGGTGCAATCGAGGCACATTCATCTGAATCACAAATGCGGGTGCTGGGCTTACTCATTCAAGGCAGCCTCCAGGAACGCAAACGCCTGCGCGATCAGGCGCGGGAAGCACAGTCGCGCACGCAGGTAGCACGAACTGAATTGACCGCGAGTCAGCAGGAGGCACGAATCTTGCGCACTAAACTCGAAGAATTAGAGACGCAGCTCGCAGCGCTGAAGTCAATTGAACGCAGCGTGACGTCAAGAACCAAAGGGCGCGGCGACCTGCCGGTCAAAGCCGGAGCACCGAAATAACAGAGATTCAATTTTGAGGCCGGTACGGTCTCAGCAGGAGCATCCACATGAATATGGCCGCCACAATTTTGCAGACGCAGATGATCACTCCACCGCGCATGCAAAAGGGAACTTTACTGCTAGTCGATGACGACCCCGATCTTTTAAAACTGCTGGCTATTCGCCTTAAAGCCAGCGGCTACACCGTCACTACCGCAGTCAGCGGGCAACAAGCGCTATCGATGATTGCGGCCGAGCGCCCCGATTTAGTCGTGACCGATTTGCGCATGGCGGGCATTGACGGCATGGAGCTGTTCCACGAAATTGAGCGCCGTCATTCGGGCCTGCCGGTGATTATGCTGACCGCGCACGGCACCATTCCTGACGCTGTTGCCGCGACCCAGCAGGGTGTGTTCGGCTATATCACCAAGCCCTACGACGCCCACCAGCTTCTTGCGCAAATTGAGCGGGCGCTCGCGCTGCACGGCCTCGCATCCAAAGCCCGCGCAGCCCGGTACGACGCGACATCGTGGCGCGCCGACATTATCACCAAGAGCCCGCTAATGGAAGATTTGCTGCTGCGCGCTCAACGCGTGGCCCAAGGCGAGGCCAGCGTGCTGATTCAAGGCGACAGTGGCACCGGCAAGGAATTACTGGCGCAAGCGATCCATCGCGCCAGCCGCCGGGCAGACAAGCCATTCGTGGCCATTAACTGCGGCGCCATTCCCGAAAACCTGCTTGAATCTGAATTGTTTGGCCACAAAAAAGGGGCGTTTACCGGCGCCACCACGGACCACCTTGGATTGTTCATGGAGGCGGATGGCGGCACTCTACTGCTCGATGAAATTGGCGATATGCCCCTCGCGCTCCAGGTAAAGCTGCTGCGGGTGCTGGAGGCGCGTGAGGTGCGTCCCGTCGGCTCCACCAAGACAGTGCCGGTCGATGTGCGCGTTATCTCCGCGAGCCATCGCGATTTGGTGCAGGCGAAAGCCGATGGAGTCTTTCGGGAAGATTTATTTTATCGGCTCAACGTGGTGACGCTGCATTTGCCACCGCTGCGTGAGCGACGCGAAGACATTCCGTTGTTGCTCAACTTTTTTTTGAAAGCACTGGCAACCCGTTACGATAAAAACGTGAACGCATTTTCGCCTGACTCGCTTGAAATAATGGTGGCGGCACCTTGGCCTGGCAATATTCGCCAGCTTTATAACGTGGCAGAACAGGCGGTCGCACTGGCCAGCACCGATATTGTTGCGCCGAAAGTGGTGGAGCAAGCGATGCAACTTGGCACGCAGATGGTAGATTCGTTTGAAGACGCGCGCAAACGCTTTGAATATGATTATTTGACGCGCCTTTTGAAATTGACAACGGGCAATGTGACGCAGGCAGCCAAGCTGGCAAGACGAAATCGCACTGAATTTTACAAACTGTTACAACGCCATGGGCTGGAAGCGGCGCATTTTAAAGTTCAGCAGGTTTAATTTGCCGATATTTGCCGTTATTAAATCAGAGCATGTGCCCTGTTAATAAGATGACGTGAAAGGGAAGTTTTAGCGCTTAAAAATGTCGCCATTTGGCGACATTTTTTTTGTATTAAATCAGCCATTTACGATAAATTATCGAATGTGTCGCTCTGGCACGACAGCACAAAACTGACCAGACCCGGCAAAATATTCCCCAAAGGTCGCAACTCATTGTTTTATAAGGACCACAAAAATGTGGCACGCGAACTGCTGTGCTACTTAGGAGTATTTGCAGAACGCCCTCCCTCCCTGGGCGCTTTGATGGTTTGAATAGGTCCTCAAATCACCAAAGGTTCTCCTCTGCGAATATTCGAGAGTGCGCCTTGAGGGGTGGTCGAAAGACCACCCTTTTTTTGTACGTAATTTATTGACCAAATGGCGATATGCACTTCAGCATGTCACTCATCAGTACGAGCCATCTTGGCACTTGACGTCAATGAGCACTGTTGATAGCGTCGCAAACCGAAGTCACTGCTTTTTGAACAACGCTTACAGCGGTTGCGGCCTAAACGGAAGTGCAATTTTTATGACGCGGATTTCACACCGAAAAAGCTGGTTCTGTCGATAATGTTGCACAACGCCAGCACGGCTTTTAGTGTTGCGGTCAATCGACGTTGAAGATAAATTTCAACGGATCACAAATGAAGTCATGCATCATCATGTCAGTCGTTTGGGCATGAGATTCCTACGCCAATGATAGGAAGCGATATACGACATAGTTGAAGATCGATGCAAAAGTGACGTCCCGCAGCTGCGACCGTCGAGCCGGCGCGCTTATTTTTTATGGCCGCGCAATCTTGTCCGGCGAATTGGGGTAACGACGCTGTTGGCTGAAAAAAGCGCAACCACTTTATCAGCCTCGATCGGCTGGCTGAAATAAAAGCCTTGCACTTCGTCGCAGCTATTCGAACGCAGATATGCTAATTGCTGTTTAGTCTCCACTCCTTCGGCTAGCACCCGTATGTTTAACACTCTTGCCATTTGCACAATCGCGCTCACAATCGCGGCGTCGCTTGGGTTTGTGCTAATGTCGCGAACAAAAGACTGGTCAATCTTTAAGGTGTCAATCGGAAACCGTTTTAAATAACTCAAGCTCGAATACCCGGTGCCAAAGTCGTCTATTGAAAACTGTATGCCCAGCTTTTTGAGGGCAACCAGCAAAGACACATCTTTTTCAGCATCGTGGCTCCTCATCAGCACACTTTCGGTTAGCTCGAGCTCCAAGCATTCCGGCGCAAGGCCAGTAGCATCCAATGTCTCCAGCACATCGGCAAAAAAATTCTTGTGTCTGAGCTGGATAGCGGAAATGTTCACTGCCACCCTGATCGCTGTAACGCCGTCAGCCTGCCAAGCCTTAGCCTGCCGGCAGGCTTCGTACAACACCCATTTGCCAATAGGGACAATCAATCCAGTCTCTTCGGCTACCGTAATAAATGTAGACGGTGAAATGATGCCTAGCGCGGGATCCTGCCAACGAATGAGCGCCTCAACGCCGGTAATCGTCAACGTTTTCAGGCAGATTTTGGGCTGATAGTGCAGTATGAATTCGCCTTTCTCAAGTGCCCGGCGCATTCTGTTTTCGAGCATTAAACGTTCATTGGCTTGAACATTTAATTCCTCCGAACAAAAAGCGAAATTATTGCGGCCATTTAATTTCGCCTGATACATCGCCATGTCGGCACTTTTGGTCAGGCTATCAACATCAATGCCATGTTCCGGACATAGGCTAATACCGATGCTACATGACGTTTTAAGCTGATGTCCGTCGATAACGTAGGTCTTGTTGATAGATAAAAGAATCGTCCGCGCGACCTCGGCTGCGTTTTCAATTGTGTCGATGATCGGCAATAAAATAATAAATTCATCGCCGCCGTGGCGACAAAGGGTATCCGAAGCTCGCACGCAGGTTTTCAGGCTTTCAGCGATTTGCTGCAGCAGCTTGTCGCCAACCCCATGACCGAGCGAATCATTGATCGTTTTAAAATGGTCTAGATCGAGCACCAACAGGGCCATCAGACATTTTTGACGTTGCGCATATTTGATTGCTTGCACCATCCGGTCCTGCAGCAGAAGCCGGTTGGGCAAGCCCGTCAAAAAATCATGGTGGGCTTGGTAGGCCAGTTTTTGGCCCATCAAATGGGTGTCAGTTACATCACGGAATACCACCACAGAGCCGATTTTAGAGCCACTGAGATTCACAATTGGTTCGGACGATTCTTCGATGGGAAATCGCACACCATCCCGCCGAACAAACATGGGGCGGCGCGTGAGTCGCATGGTTTCATCGGTGTCAAGTGACATGGCTATCGGTGATACAGCCGACGTCACTTCAGTAAACACTTTGAATACTTCCTGGAACGGCTGACCGCTTGCCTCTTCGTTTGTCCAGCCGATTAATCTCTCGGCAATAGGATTGACATAACTTATGCTTCCGGTCATGTCGGTGGTGATGACAGCGTACCCGATTGATCTTAAAGTTATCTTCAATCGCTGCTCTTCTTCCGACAGGGCAGCCTCTAATTTGCGATGAAAAGACACCTCATTGAATAATTTTTTGCCCGTTTTTGCCAATTCGGTTGTCAGATGCTGAACTGTAATGGCTGAGGCAAGGCGCTCTTCGATGAGCTCGCGTAGGAAAACATACGCATAAGCGGGTATTGCCAGCAGCGATATGAAACGTACAACCAGTGCGACCTGCGGTGAAAAACTTTGCGCTAGCAATGTGGCTACTAGAAGGCAAACAAATAGGACGGCGATACTAAACTGTAAAGACTTTGCCCGTTTGCTCGCGGTCCCGCTCATACTTTGGATACGTTGGATGGCAGTGGTCGTCATGAGAGAGTAAAAGATAGCGCGCCAGATAAAGATGAGAATGAGCGCTAGCGGCAGCAATGAATTTAGATCAAATACTTTGCTAAGCACTACCATCATAATCAATTCGCAGGCAGCTCCCAACGCAAGCGTCCAATGCAAGTTGGCAAACAGCACGTGGGTTTTAGCGCCGGGTCGCTGCCGAGCGGCATACGCCAAAAACGCTAAAAATGCCCAGGACATTGCTGCCACTGCGCAAACTATCGTTTGGGCGATATCGAGGGTAGCGACATCGGACACACGTTGCAGAAACGGCATCTGAGAGACCATGTTGTTATAACTTTTTAATCGGTTTGCAGGCAACGCGCAGTTCAATGCAGCGGTCTAGCGTGCGGAATTTGTCGGCTGTGGTGGGCTCCTTGCGTTTGACGGCAAGCTTTGTGGCGGGCTGACAGATGTCGTCTTCGTGGACGATCTGATCGATGCTGTAACCCGGGCGCAACAATTCGGCATTACGTAAGGCGGATGCGCGGCCGATCTGGGTTGGTGCTGGCGCAGGAACTGCCGTTGCGATTTCACGTTTAGGTGTCAATGGCTGGTGACGCAACGTTCCGAAGATTTGCTGGAGCAACATCGGCAAGCCGTGATCGTCATGTGAAGGGCTCATAAGAAGCCCAACCCGCGTTGCCACTTTTTCGCAGCAAGGGCTAATCAATTTTTCGGTTAAGCAGTCATGAGGCATCGCTAAAGGGTACGCCGCCAGCATTGTGTCGTATGTGCGGAATCGAACATACGACACGCAATTTCTGGTTATGGCGTGTGGTCGCGATCACCCGATCACGGTTTTCGTTGCTGAATGCGCGCCTCGTGGCGATATCCTTTCATGCTGGAAAAAAAAGAGTACCGCTTTTTCGTCTCCTCACCCGCCCATCAAGCGCCCAATTATGTTGCTACTCGAACTTGAATCCGGGCTTATGATTCGTAAACCGATATCAGTGAAAGACTTTGCGTGGGAAAACCCGATTTTCCCACCCTTGACCGTATTGCATGTGCTTAACATCGACAAGTCGGCCCATTATGGAAGGATGGCGTGGGCGAGGCCCCCACGCCCACGCGCAGCTTGATTTGAGGCGCATGTAACGACATTGGAAAACGCGCAAACAAAAAAGCATTGGCAAATTCTTGCGGGGGCGTTTTTTACCCCCGCCGACTTGCCCGGGCGGTTACGCTCGATGGAAGCGTCAGGCGTCAAGTTGGCGGACATAGCGCACCTCCTGAAGCTGCTTACCCGCGACCTCGAAGCTCTTGAATAAAACTGAATCGTGACTGAAGCCAGCCGCTTGATAGAACTTGATTGCCCGTAAGTTTTGTGGGAATACCCACAAGCTGCAAGACTTAAAGCCACGCCCAAGCATGAGTGCCTTTGCGCAAACCCAAAGTGCGCAGCCCATTCCAGTTGACCAGGATTCCGGTGAAACATAGAGCGCCCAGATTTCTGCATTGTTTGGCGGGCTGTCTTGGTCTCGACACTTACCGAAGTTTAGCCAGCCTTGAACGATGCCATTATTCTTGGCTACTAGTAGCTCGGATGTTCCCTCTAAGATGCATTTTCTCCACCGCTCTTCGCGCTCTTCTACGGACAGCGAAATCAAGTACTCTGTCGGCAAAATTGACGCATATGCGGACTGCCGTGAAGCAACATGAATCTCCGCAATCGCGTGCGCGTCTTCGAGGGCGGCGTGAGTTATTTGCATTGACGCGTAGCTCAATAAAGGCGTCAAAAAGCTGTCTCCCCGACATCGCCATTCCGCCTTAACGGGGGACGGCAAATCGTTGGACCTGCTCGGGTCTTTGCGTCGAGAACACCGCTTGCAGTTTGGCGTACCAATGATTTTTTGTATAAATGGATAGTCATAACCATTCCAGAAAAACCCGCACGACAATTTTCAAATCAACCAAGCTGTTGACTCAGTTGCAGGAGTAAATTCACCATCCTTACTGAAGCTTACGGACTGAAGAAACTTATGTCTACGGGGTACACGACAATTCCAGACAAGCGAAGCGAATCCGGGGCATCTCCTGATGAATCACTGAATTTTCTTTCTAACGTTTGTGGCCTAAATGGATATGAAAACACTAGCGCTGACTGGCACTTTCGAGCATTTGTGGTTCAAAAAGCGCGTGGATGTTAGCATTTTCTTTTTTGAACTAGGATAAGTAGCTGTTTTTAATGTCGCGGTTGACAGATGTTTGGGATTAATCTTCGCACCCTCATTTTGAGGTAATCACCTCGGCGTCGCTGCGATGGAATGGGCTGCGCTTGCTCATGTTTGAATTAGGCCGCAGCCGCAAGTGACTGAAGCCCGCTTTTGGACGTCCGCTCGACAAAAGGATTAAACCTCGCGTACGAACTCAGCGATTCGCGCATTGACAGACTCTGCGTGGGTGATGGGTGCCATGTGCCCCCAACCCTCCACTTTTACCACTCTGACATTGGGCAGTGTAGGCGACAGAACTCGCTCAACCGAGCGTGCCGATTCTGGAGAATCTTGCCCGAGCAGGTAAAGCACCGGCATGGATAAGGATGCGAAAGAATCGAGAACCATTGGCTCACTGAACAACGCGTGGCCCCAGCGCCGCACATTGACAACAGACTCGACAATCGGACCTTTGCGTGAGTCTGGCGTATTCAACCAGCTACCTTTCCCCATCCAGAAATCGATGAAGTGTTCCGCCGCAGCGTCGCGGTTTCCAACGTCCAGCGCGGCGGACGCCGCGCGCACCGCGTTTTGAATGCCTTCCACACTGCCGAGCGAGGGCTGGCGGTTGGCCACGAGCGAGAATAGCGTCGGTTCGTATAAGACAAGGGACCGGACGCGGCTCGGATTCGCGAGTGCTGCAATAAGCGCAACTGCTCCCCCATACGAGTGCCCGACAAGGGAAAAACCCTCTCCGGCCCTTGCCAGCACCGGCTCAATAAAGCTCACTTCATCACTGAGCGCGATCTGTCGATCTGAGTGCCAGTCCGCGCTCTTGCCGGATCCGTAAAGATCTGGAGCAAGAACGTGATGATCAGTGGACAACAGCTCGATCAGCCCGCGCCATTGACTAGAGCTGCTGGCGTTGGAGTGCAGGCAAACCACGCTCGGGCCGGCACCCGCTTCACGAAAATATGGTTCAACGGTTGGCATGCTGGTCTGATTTGCGACGCTTAACGTAATGTATAGCGCAAGCGCTGCGGTAGATATTTTTCATAAAAACCTCTCCAATCATTTGGTTGTCTCTATTAGAAGAATGGCTTGTCTGCCTGGTTCATGCCTAGAAAACGATTTATCTTTACCGTTATAAAGATATTGTGAAACCACGCGCTCCTGCTTTGCAATCGACTCGACTTGGCTACACTTGCTCTTCGGGTTCGTCTCCTTAGGCCTAACGTTTGATATGAGCAACGAGTGCCGCAGATAGCGTAACGCCGAGAATGAAATGACGGCCTGAAACGGACCACTGGCGAGAGTGCGCTCGACGAATTGGTCAGGCCTCAGCGATTACCGCGATGGAAATCTTAAGGCCAGGCATTCTTACCGGCAGTTTGGCTCCTTGACGAGCGGGAGGATTGATCGGAAACCATTTGACCCACTCCTCATTCATTCCTGCGAAATCTTCCTCATCAGCCAAGATGACCGTAGCGCTGACAATTTTATCCATTGAGCTTCCGGCCTCGTCAAGAATTGCTTGTATGTTTGTTAGACATTTCCGAGTCTGCTCTTGAACGTTTGCACCCACGAACGCACCCGTAGCTGGGTCTGTAGGCGCGGTACCGGATACGAACACCAAGCCGGCCGCTTTAACCGCCTGACTGTATACGGCCGGTGGCTTTGCCGCGTTCGACGTGAAGATGATTTTACAGACCATCTCTGCTCCTTAAAAGTGACACGACTAGCGTAGTGTATGCCGCAAGCGCGGCGATATACATCGGGCGCTACAGTATTTATTTCGGGTATTGAAGGGATTTGAAATTGCTAAATTACAAGAGCACGCGTAGCCCGGATGAGCGAACGGACGCCACGGGTGGTCGCATACGCCACTGAATTTTGCTGATAACGTTTATTCCCTAAATGGATATCAAACCTCTGGCACTACCGAGCACTTTCGAGCCTTTGTGGTTCAAAACGCTCGTGGATGTTAGCGGTTCTTTTTTCGAATGAAGATTTCTAGCGATTTTTTGGTGGGGTGCTGGACGTACGCCATAAATTTTAGCTTTACCATTTCGAGGCGGTCACCCCAGACTTGCTTCGCTTGACCTGCCTACTCGCTGGCTTTGGTGGTGCGCGTCAGGGACGGGTTACGCCTCAACTCGTTTGCCTGAGAAAGTGGAGAGGTCAGGTTCGTACCGCTTGGGTTTGTAGGTTTACGTTGTTTCGCGCAGATAAAGGATACCGACCTCTGCCTCCAAAGGTCACCTTGTCTGAGCCTGGCACTCAAGTTGGACCGATGAAACGCTATCGTGCTTTTGGCTTCAGATTCAACGCCTAACTAATTTCCTCAATCCATGCCATCTGAATCGCTTCCAAAATCTTTTCATTGGAGCGGCTTGCATCGTCGTCGAATTCCGGCAATTCTGACACCCAGCGATGCAGGTCGGTAAAGCGGATTGTCTTGGGATCGACTTCGGGATGCGCGTCCAGCAATTGAATCGCGATTTCGAGCGTATCGGTCCATTTGATCGCGGCCATCAGTGCGTCTCGCGGGCGTGGTTGATGGTGTATTTGGGGATCTCGATTGTTAGCGGTTCATCGCGCACTTTGGCCTGACACGAGAGGCGCGACAGCGGGGTTAAGCCCCATGCCATGTCGAGCATGTCTTCTTCTTTTTCCTCCGCGTCATCAAGCGAGCCGATACCTACACGGATGATGACGTGACAGGTGGTACAGGCGCACGATTTTTCGCAGGCGTGCTCGATTTCGATGTGATTTCTGAGCAGCGCATCGCAGATGGTTTCGCCAACTGGCGCATCGAATTCGAGACCGGCGGGGCAGAGACTTTCGTGGGGGAGGATTTTAATAGTGGTCATCATTTTCTACTCATAAAAACTGCATATCTTCGAGTTTCCGCCCCCTGAGCGCATCGGCCACACTGCGATCCATGCGGCGCGCGGCAAAGTTTTCAGTGGTGCGCGATAACTCAGCCGCTTGGGTTTTGATGGCACGGGCATCACCGGTTTTAATCAGAGGCTTTAATACCGAAATTGCGTCGCAAATTTCTGCGCGCTCTGCCGAATCCAGCAAGGCTTCACCATCTTTTTTAAGTGCGGCCTCTACCGCATCGATCAAGCGCACCGCATCCACGCGCTCTTCACTCAACACCCGAGCATCAGCATCATCTTTAGCGTAATTAAAACTCGCTTTCAGCATCTCAGCGATTTCGTTATCACTTAAACCATATGAGGGTTTGACTTCAATTTGGGTGGATACGCCGCTCACGGTTTCACGCGCGGCTACCGACAACAAACCATCCGCATCAACTTGAAAGGTGACCTGAATGCGCGCAGCCCCGGCCACCATCGGCGGGATGCCGCGCAGCTCAAAGCGCGCGAGGGATCGGCAGTCTTTGACCAGCTCACGCTCGCCCTGCACCACGTGAATCACCATCGCGGTTTGGCCGTCTTTGTAGGTGGTGAATTCTTGCGCACGGGCAATGGGAATGGTCGAGTTTCTGGGGATTACTTTTTCGGCCAAGCTACCCATCGTTTCCAAACCGAGCGATAGCGGAATCACATCGAGCAACAATATATCTTCACCGGTGCGATTGCCCGCGAGCGCATTTGCCTGGATGGCGGCTCCGAGTGCTACGACTTTATCGGGATCGAGATTGTTCAGCGTGGATTTGTTAAAAAAATCGGTGACTGCACGCTGCACATGCAGCATGCGTGTCGCGCCGCCCACCATGACAATGCCATCAACATCGGCCACGTTTAGCTTCGCATCGCGAAGCGCTTTTTTTACCGGCTGCAGACTGCGCTGTACGAGGGCTGCGGTCATCGCCCAGAATTCGTCTTGCGATAAGCGCAGCTTGAATTCCTGGCCGTAAGAAAGTTTCAACGTGGATTCTGCGTGGGTCTGCGTGGTCAGCATTTCTTTGACTTCGCGGGCTTTCATCAGCAGCCTGCGTGTATCGCCGTGATCGGCCGAAGCAAGCCCCAATTGCTTTCGCCAATGCGCCCCAATCGCTTGGTCAAAATCATCACCACCCAACGACGAGTCACCGTTGGTCGCGAGCACTTCAAATACGCCCTTGGTCAGTTTCAGAATCGAAATATCAAACGTACCACCGCCTAAATCAAACACCGCAAAGGTGCCTTTACTTTCGTTATCAAGGCCGTATGCAATCGCCGCAGCTGTGGGCTCATTCAATAAGCGCAATACATTGATCCCCGCGATATTAGCCGCATCCTTGGTCGCTTGACGTTGTGCATCATCAAAATAGGCCGGCACAGTAATCACCGCCCCCACCAGTTCGCCCGCAAGGGCTGCCTCGGCTTGAATGCGCAACACACGCAAAATATCGGCGGACACATCCACCGGCGACTTGACGCCCGCGATGGTCTCAATTTTTACCATGCCGGGTGTATCAATAAATTTATAGGGCAACGCGCCGTATTTCGCGACATCTGCAATGCCGCGCCCCATAAAGCGTTTGACCGAGACGATGGTGTTTTGTGGGTCAATCGCTTGCTGCGCTTTTGCCTCATAACCCACCACGGCGCTACCGTCCGGCAAATAGCGCACCACGGATGGCAACAACGGCTGATTGTTATGATCGAGCAGCACTTCCGCAACCCCACTTTTCACGGTCGCTACCAGCGAATTGGTTGTGCCCAAATCAATACCAACCGCAAGACGATGTTGGTGTGGCGCTGTGGATTCGCCGGGCTCGGCGATTTGCATGAGTGCCATGTTTAGATATGTTCCGTTTTAACCACTGACCGCTTCAAACGCATCATCAATTTCTTCCCCAAGCTTTTCGATAAAGCGTAATTTTCGGACGGTGAGTCGTGCATCAGCTAAGGTTGAAGTCTGATTTAGCTCGCCACTCAATTTTGTAAAAAGTTCTTTTTCATGCGCATTTTTTTGCACGGCAAGTTCATCCAGCTTTGCTTCATCCTTACTGGCTCTCGCATCCACAACAGCTTCTCGCCACTCCATTTGCTGCATCAAAAACTCAAGCGGCATCGCGGTATTGGATTCTTCCTCAGTTGCGACGCCGTGAATTTTTAAAAAATAGCGGCCACGATTGAGCGGCGATTTCAGTGTTTGATAGGCTTCGTTAGCACGGGTCGCCCACTGCGCAGCCAAGCGCTTTTCGGCATCACTGGCGGTGGTGAATTTATCGGGATGCACTTCGCGCTGCACGTCCCGATAGGCCGCATCCAGCGCCGCCGAATCCATCTGAAATGAAATGGGAAGATGGAAGAGATCAAAATGATTTTTGGTGAAATCAATGGTCATAAAAAACTATTGTTTGAACGAAATTGCAAACAAGTAGGGGGCCCGAAGCGCCCCCTTTATTGCCTGAACATTAATCTCACAGTGTCGCTTAAACGTTGAAGCTCTCACCACAACCGCACTTGTCTTTCTCTTGCGGGTTGTTGAATTTAAAGCCTTCATTCAAACCTTCGCGCACAAAATCAAGCTCGGTGCCGTCAATGTAAACCAAACTTTTCGGGTCAACAAAAACTTTCACACCGAAGCTTTCAAATGCCTGATCTTCGGGCACCGCTGCATCAACAAACTCCAGCTTGTACGCCATGCCAGAACAGCCGGTGGTGCGCACGCCAAAGCGGACGCCGACGCCCTTGCCGCGTTTGGCGAGATAGCTTTGAACGTGCTTGGCAGCGCGATCCGTGAGAGTAATTGCCATAATTACGCAGCCTTGGCTTCGGCAACCGCTTCAACAACATGCTTGGCATGGTAATCCGCAATCGCTGCTTTGATCGCATCTTCAGCCAGAATCGAGCAGTGAATTTTCACGGGCGGCAGCGCTAGCTCTTCCGCAATCTGGGTATTTTTAATAGAACCTGCTTCGGCTAATGTTTTGCCCTTCACCCACTCGGTAACAAGTGACGAAGATGCAATTGCCGAACCGCAGCCGTAGGTCTTGAATTTGGCGTCCTGAATAATGCCGTCCGCACCGACTTTTATTTGCAGCTTCATCACGTCGCCGCAAGCCGGCGCGCCTACCATGCCGGTCGCAATGCCGACTTCATCTTTGCCGAACGAGCCTACGTTACGCGGGTTTTCATAGTGGTCAATAACTTTTGTGCTGTATGCCATGATCGTACTCCTTAGTATTTATGCTGCCCTGACGATATAAATGAGCGGCCAGGTTTTAGTGTGCGGCCCATTGCACCGAATTCAGATCCACACCGTCTTTAAACATTTCCCACAACGGTGACATATCGCGCAATTTTTGAATGCGCTCTTTCAATAGTTTGATGGCGAAATCGATATCAGATTCCGTGGTAAATCGCCCGATTGTGAAACGAATCGATGAATGTGCAAGCTCGTCATTACGACCGAGCGCACGCAACACATATGATGGCTCAAGCGACGCTGATGTGCACGCCGAGCCTGATGACACCGCCAATTCCTTGATACCCATAATCAGCGATTCACCTTCAACGAAATTAAAGCTCACGTTAAGATTGTGCGGCACTCGATGTTCGAGATCGCCGTTGACGTATATTTCTTCCATTCCCTTGATGCCGTCAAGCAGACGATCACGCAGCATGCGAATGCGTTCGCTTTCAGTCGCCATTTCCAAGCGTGCCAAACGAAACGCCTCGCCCATGCCTACGATCTGATGCGTCGCCAGGGTGCCCGAGCGAAAGCCGCGTTCATGACCACCACCGTGCATTTGCGCTTCAAGGCGCACGCGCGGCTTGCGGCGCACAAACAGCGCACCGATACCTTTTGGCCCGTAGCTTTTGTGCGCACAAAAACTCATCAAATCTGCTTTGAGCGTTTGCAAATCAATCACAACTTTACCTGTTGCCTGCGCAGCATCGAGGTGGAAAATAATGCCCCGCGCTCTACAAATTTCGCCAATTTCTTCTACTGGTTGAATCACGCCAATTTCATTGTTCACATACAAGATCGACACCACAATCGTGTCCGGTCGCAGCGCTGCCTTGAAGACTTCCATGTCAACAAGGCCATTTTCTTTCACGTCCAAATAAGTCGCCTCAAAACCCTGACGCTCCAGCTCGCGGAATGTATCCAGCGTAGCTTTGTGCTCAGTCTTTAAGGTGATGATGTGCTTGCCCTTGGTTTTATAAAACTGCGCAGCGCCCTTCACGGCTAGATTGATCGATTCCGTCGCGCCCGAGGTCCAAACGATTTCTTTTGAATCACAATTCACCAGCTTAGCCACTTCGTCGCGCGCCGCTTCGACCGCATCTTCTGCTGTCCAGCCATAACTGTGGCTGCGCGACGCAGGATTGCCGTACATCTCGGTTAAATACGGAATCATTTTAGCGGCCACGCGCGGATCAACCGGCGTGGTGGAGGAATAGTCAAGATATATAGGTTGCACCGGAGTTTGCACAACGGATTGCGTGTCGGGCTGTTTCATAATTTCGTTTCTCTTTATTTTGTCAACTGAGTTACTAACTGACCGAAAGCGGAATTTCCACACCTGCGCGACCGCGCAAGGCGCTATTGGGGCGCACTTTCAACAAACTTTTTGGGCCAACAATGGTTTGGGTATTTTGCTGGTTTTGTTTCTGCACCAGATCTGCCAAAGTCACACCGGATAAATAATTTAATACGGTCTCATTCAAGCTTTCCCACAAGTCGTGGGTCATGCAGCGCTTTTCGCCCATGCATGGCTCGCGGCCTTCACACTGGCGCGAATCGATCTGCTCTTCCACTGCCACAATAATGTCGGCAACATTCAATTGCGCCGCAGGCTTTGCCAGATTGTAACCGCCGCCAGGCCCACGCACGCTTTGTACAAGTTGATTACGACGCAATTTGCCGAACAATTGTTCCAAATACGAAAGCGAAATTTTTTGCCGCTCGCTGATATTGGCAAGCGTGACCGGGCCATTATTGGCGAAAAGCGCCAGATCAAGCATCGCAGTAACTGCAAATCTACCTTTGGTGGTGAGTCTCATATTAGGCGATCCTCGGTGGGGCACAAACTAAATGTCCGACTAATTAAGTCAAGTATAGGAAAGTTGAGTAGATTAGTCAAGTATATTGGGTAAAGAGCGTTGTTCTCAAGAGGGAGACCGTTAGCCCAGAGAAACATTCGGAATTATTACGCTTCAAGCTGGACAAGCCACTTGAGCCTTTTCGATTCAAACCAGCGCGAGAAGCTGGGTTCGCTGTGACAACTCACGCCGCTAAGAGCACCCAAATCGCCGCATTGCGCAAGAATTGAAAAAACGCGTCCATGCGCCTTCTCAGCCCGCTTTCTTTTGATTGGCATGTTCATTTGCTGCAATAAGTTCTGCTTCCAATTCCGCCACTCGCTTCAACAGCGCCCCTATCTGCGCATCGGTCACGTCGGATCGTGCCGCGAGTGTTTTTAAGACGGCGTTTAGCGGATCGTTTTCATTGGTGGTGACGGCATAGGCCGAGAATGCTTTGCCCGCCACACCTTCGATGCCTTCGACAATTCTTGCTGGAATGCCAACCACGGTTGCACCTGCCGGAACGGCTTTTACTACCACCGAATTCGAGCCAATTTTGGCTCCTGCACCGACTGTAAACGGGCCGAGGATTTTGGCCCCTGCACCTACAGTGACACCATTTTCCAGCGTGGGATGACGTTTGCCTTCGTTCAGCGATATGCCGCCGAGCGTGACGCCTTGATAAAGCGTGCAATCGTCGCCGATTTCTGCGGTTTCACCGACCACGATTCCGATGGCGTGATCGAAAAAAACCCGCCGTCCGAGTTTCGCCGCAGGATGAATTTCAACACCCGTCAGGGGCCGCGTAATTACCGAAACAAAACGCGCAAGCCATTTGAAGCCGTTGTTCCACAGCGGATGCGAGATACCTTGATGCAGCCAGATCGCATGCAAACCGGGATAGCAGGTGAGCACTTCCCACGCGTTGCGGGCAGCAGGATCGCGCACATAAACGCTTTCGATATCTTCTTTTATTCGTTCAAACATGATTTTATTTTATTGGGGATTTCGGTGCTTGAAGATCCTTCAAGCGACGATGGTTTTTGAAAAGAGGCCAGCAGGCCACGTAAAATCGCTACCTCTTCCGGCTCCATCCGCGCTCGGGTAAACAAGCGCCGCATACGCGTCATAAACTTTTTCGGTACATCGGGGTTAAGAAAGCCGGAATCAGTAGCACACCGCTCAAGATGCGCTAAAAAATGGTCGATCTCACCGACAGTAGCGGCCAAGCGCGGCGCGTGGTCAATGACCTGAAAAGCACCTACTTGCATCATCATTTCATAGGCGGCAACTTGTACCGATTGCGAAACGTTAAGTGACGAATATTCCGAATTCGCCGGAATCGTCGCCGCTAATTGGCAAAGATCGACTTGCTCGTTTGACAGGCACATCGCTTCATTGCCAAACACCAGCGCAATCGGTGCGCCGGTTTCGGCGGCAACGTCCAGCGCCTTCGTGACGGCTTCGCGCATCACCACAATCGGATGCGACAGCTCCCGGCGCCGCGCGGTGAACGCGACCGCGAACGACGTATCCGCAATTGCTTCGTTCAAGCTCGCGACCACGCGGGCACGCTCCAGCACATCGGTTGCGCCCGACGCGAGCGCGATTGCATTGGGGTGGGTACAGACATCGGCGAGTTTAGGGGCGACCAATACCAGATCGATCAGCCCCATCGTTTTCATCGCACGGGCGGCGCTGCCCACGTTGCCGGGATGCGAGGTTTCGACCATCACCACGCGAACGCGATCAAGAATGGAAGGAAGTGCCGAAATGGGCGGTAGCGCCAAAGGGTTGCTCATAGTAAAATCATGATTCAACTTGTTCTTTATGAAAATTTGCCATGCATCCAATGTTAAACATCGCCGTGAAAGCGGCGCGCCGTGCCGCCGCCATTATCAACCGTGCCACCAATGATCTCGACAAACTCACTGTCGAGCGTAAAGGTCACAACGATTTCGTTTCCGAAGTGGATCGCGCCGCCGAGCAGGCCGTGATTGACACGATCCGTGAAGCCTATCCTCAGCATAGCATTCTCGCCGAAGAATCCGGCGAATCCAAGCCATCCGCCGAGAGTGAATACCAGTGGATTATCGATCCGCTCGACGGTACCACCAATTTTTTGCATGGCTTCCCGCAATATTGCGTGTCGATCGCGCTGGCCGTCAAAGGCGTGGTGTCGCATGGCGTCATCTTTGACCCCACCCGCAACGAGCTCTTCACCGCCTCTCGCGGCGGCGGCGCATTCATGAATGACCGCCGCATTCGTGTTTCTAAAATCATCAACCTCAAAGACGGTTTGATTGGCACTGGATTTCCGTACAAAGAGTTTGAAAAATTCGATAAATATTTAGCGATGTTCAAAGAAGTTACGCAAAAGTCGGCCGGTGTGCGCCGCCCAGGTGCCGCGGCACTGGATCTGGCATACGTTGCCTGCGGACGATTCGACGGCTTCTGGGAACTGGGCTTAAGCCCGTGGGATGTGGCGGCAGGTGGCCTGCTGATTCTCGAATCAGGCGGCTTGATTACCGACTTCAGCGGTGAAGGCGATTACCTGCACGCGGGTCACGTCGTTGCGGGCACTCCGAAACTGTTTCCGCAGCTATTGGCGATTGTGCAAGCGCATAAATAGCGGTTTGCGCTTTCCCCAACAACTGCCTTACACTTTATTACACGGCTGAAAGTGCTTGACTGGTCACATCAGGCCCGGTGGCGACTTCAATCAGCGTCGATGTCTCCGGGGCAAATACTCGCGCAATACTTCGCCGGGGTGCGGGGGGTTGTGCACCTTGCTCATATTAGCCTCAGTGATAATCCAGATAATCAACTAACTCAGCGTCGCTTTCGACAAATCGAAAAATGATGCACCCATTTCCGATGAACATCTAAGAGCGAAAACATAAACCCCCTTATCCACGACCATTTGCAGCCATTTCCACCCAAAGACGCCCGCCTATGGCCGGGTTTTGTTTTCCGAATCGAGCATGATTCGCGCGCTGCGCTGGTAAGTAAAATATGACATTCCCCAATTAAGCAAAACCGAAATACGGTTGCGAAAGCCGATAAGAAAGAACACATGGGCGGCTAACCAAAACAACCACGCAAAGACACCGGAGAAACGAAAGCCGCGCAAATCCACCACCGCGGCCATGCGGCCGATGGTGGCTAAGTTACCGTAATCGGCGTAGTGAAATCGTTTCGGTGCAAGTATTAATTTTGGCTCGGATGTCGGGGTGGCCGCGTTTGCATTGGCGTTCTTGTTTTCGTCAGCCACTCGCGCGCGAATGAGCTTGGCAACATACGCACCCATCTGTTTGGCGGCAGGTGCGATGCAGGGTACCGGTTTACCGTCCTGCTGAACTGAGGCAAGATCGCCGATCACAAACACATCGCGATGATGCTTGATGGTGAGATCCGGCTCTACCAAAACGCGCCCGGCGCGGTCACGCTCCACGGGCAATAGCGCCCCGAGAGGCGACGCAGCGACGCCAGCGGCCCAGAGAATGGTGCGGCTTTTTACTTTGGTGCCGCCCAGCACATAGCCGGTCGCATCAATGGAGGTGACCGGTGCACCACAACATACTTCGACACCGAGGCCGCGCAGATGCTGTTCAGCATTTGCAGAAAGGGACTCTGGAAAACTGGCCAGCACACGCGGACCCGCCTCGATCAGACGCACGGTCGCACGGCGCGGGTCGATATTGCGAAACTCCTTGCGTAAGGTATGGTGGGCAATTTCCGCCAGAGTGCCCGCGAGCTCCACGCCAGTCGGCCCACCGCCGACGATGGCAAAATGCATCCACTCTTCGCGCTCCTCCATCGATGTGGCGAGCTCGGCGCGCTCAAATGCAGAGAGAATGCGCTGACGAATTTGGAGCGCATCAGCGAGCGTCTTTAGGCCCGGCGCATGGGCTGCCCACGCGTCGTTGCCGAAATAGGCATGGGTTGCACCGGTGGCGAGCACGAGAGTGTCGTAGGAAAGCTCGCTACCATCCTCGCTGGCGATACTTTTGCGGATGACATCAATCGATACCACCTTGCCCAAGCGAACCTCGACATTGCGCTGATCGCAAAGAATGTGCCGCAACGGCGCGGCAATATCGGGCGACGATAGCCCGGCTGTGGCAACCTGATAAAGCAGCGGCTGGAATAAATGGTGATTGGAGCGGTCGACCAAGGTGATGCGCACGGGAGCTGTGGCGAGGCCGCGAGTGGCCCAGAGCCCACCAAAGCCGCCACCGATGATTACGACTCGATGCGTTTTTTCATGCATGATTTATTATTTTGCCCGTTGGGGGTAGGAAGAAATAAAAATGTTGAGGAGTACGTAAAAAAAGACGCTACCTCCCTTCAGAAAGTTTCGCACAGATTCAGATGTTGCTCATTGCGGTGATTATTGAAGCGAAGAATCCCTCAAGTCTTTAAAGCTGGTCAGTGGACATGGCCTGCAAGCGCTCGTCAAAAACAAAAGCAACGGCGGCTCACTGAAAGGAGTGAGCCGCCGAGGTGAACGCATTGTGGTGCGGCTCCATTTCACCAACGTCGCGCAAATAGCCAGCAACCTCAAGAATGTGAGCGAGTCCAGCGCCTTCAATGACATCCAACGTCAAGGCACGATGGCGGGCGCAGGCAAGAACGGCATCGCCACGATCAGTATGCAGCAGCCCTGAAAAGCGGATTTCACGCTCTTTCATGGGCCAATGACAAACCGCGCTGTCAAAACGTAAAACTCGCGCATGCGATAAGTCGGGGCTCCGGCAAGAATACTCTTTGGCAAAAAAATTGATTAAGCCATGATGCAAAAACACCACATCGACAGAATTAAAATCAACACCGTCGCCACCCACACGCTGATGATGCAGCAGCAGTATCTCTCCATCAAAGCCGAACACCCCGACACGCTGGTGTTCTATCGCATGGGTGATTTTTATGAGCTGTTTTTTTAATGACGCGAGCAAGCCCGCGAAGCTGTTCGACATTACGCTTACACAACGCGGCAATTCGAAAGCTTGCGCGATGGGGTCACATCTTGTGTTGGAACAATTTCTCACTGCTGGTAATCTGCTAGCTATGGCTTGCACACTCAGACTTGAATATCGTGGTGCTGGTCACCATGTTATTTCGCGTGGCAATGCCGGGCACAAAATTTACCGTGCGATGAAGAAGACCGGGAAATCTTTCGCACCACATTAGCATGGGCGGTAGAGCGATTTGGCTGGTTTTGCCATGCCTACTGCCTGATGGATAATCACTATCGCCTGCTGATCGAGACACCCGAAGCCAACCTTGCACGAGGGAAGCGCCAGTTAAACGGTGTCTACACTCAGCGCTTCAATTGCGGACACGACGAAGCTGGACCCCTCTTTCACGGGCACTATAAGGCGATATTGGTCAAACGCGACCGCTACCTTCTGGAATTATCCCGTTACATCGTACTCAACCCCGTGCGCGCAAAATATTCAAGACACCTGAAACGTATCCTTGGAGTAGCTACTGCTCGACTATGGGGCTGGTGCCTGTCCCACTTGGCCTCACAACGCACTGGGTCCTTGGCCAATTTGCAAAGACCAAACCGGTCGCCCACAAACGATACGCGGAATTCGTTCATGCTGGCATTGGCAAGATTTCACCTTGGAAAGAACGGAAGGGGCACGTGATCCTCAGGCGAGAAAGCTTTGTTCAACAAATAGCCACGCAATTGAACAACAGCAACGGCATGACCGAGATACCCAAACATCAGCGCCAGCTACATCGCCCTGCACTCAAAACATTGATGCTGGGGCGGCACAATCAAAGGCCGCGCAAGATGATGCGATGGCACAAGCGCATCTGACATACGGTGACACGCTGGCGGAAATCAGCAAGGAGGTGTGTTTGCACTATGCTTCGATTAGTTGCCTTATTAAGGCATTGGCGCAAATGCCTCAATACAAGATGTGACCCTTTGCTGCAAGATGTGACCTTTGCTTTATGTGCTTGCTTTCCTACGCCAAGGGGAACTGCGCTACCACTGGCTAAATTTGGTTGGTAAAAATGATGACGACAAGTTGTCACCTTGCAAAATAGTCCTTCTCCGAACGGGATAACAGTTAGAAATTAATTTTAATTGTCGTCACTCATAAGCAGCCAATCGTCTCTGCTCGTTAATATCAAAACCAGCTTCTCGCAGGCGCTGCAATGCGACTTGCCTTTCCGACTCAGGCAAATTGACGTTCGCAGCATTGAGTTTGCTACGCTCCGCCTGAAAGGTCGCAATTCGACTCTTCCACGCTGCTTCTTCCCGATCCAGATCGGCCAGACGTACGGCGGCTTCCGGCGTAAATGCGGCAGCACGGGCGCGATATACCTCATCATCGCTGGCACCTTGGGCGCGCATTTTCGCCACCGACTCTTCCAGCTTGACGACCACCAGCGGGACATCACGCTCCCTGCGCAATTCGTCTGGCATCGCAGCATCCAAAACCGCCATCTGTTCCTTCTTTTGATCCTCACTTAACGATTTGTCCTCGCTGATATCAAGGCGCGCCACGCTATCCATGTCGTGTGCATCGTCAGTGCCAAACATCGCCTGTGCGTCCTTTGCACTAAAGAATCGTAAACGTGCCTGCTGCATTGCAATCATGCGTGCCTTAATTGCGCTAACACCAGTGCCGACGACTTGCGGATTCTTTTCTACATTTACCAGGTCAGTTTTATAATCCAAATAGCGTCCCAACAAACGCTTTGCCTCAGCAGCTGCGCGTGGTTTAAGGCGTCGTTCCAGCTCACGTTCCATTTCTGCTCGAATTTCATCGAGCGGCTTTTCGCCAACCGCCGCAAGATAGTAATCGAACATTCTTCGCAGTTCTGCATCCACCACCAGCGTGTCATCAACAGCTACGGTAAGGTGGCCATCAGGATGGGTGCCGTCCATTGATTTCACGAAAGGAAAAAGACTAGCCTTGGCGCTTGGCGTTGGCGCGACCCTTTCTTCAGGCTGCATTAGTTTGATCGTAAAAAAAATGGTGGCGGCCCAAGCCGTTGCCCCAATTCCAAGATATACCGTTTTTATTTGCATCACAATTTTTGATTTCTATTTCACTATTACAGCCCAAGACCTTGCAAACGATTGGCTTGTTGACGATAAAGTGTAACCGGGTTGGTTTCAAAAATATTGACCAAGCCAACGACTTGATTCACTTCGTCCAAATGATTCATCCCATAATTGTCGCGAATGACCCGGCCCAAATGGCTAGAGCAGCTAGACACCAATCCGTCGTTGCTAGCGCCACCAAACGCAAGCGAAGTCAACACGAGGAATGGGTCTACTATGTCGAACACATTAGTATATGCGCTGCCACCGCTCCATGAGAAGTAAGATACGCCATGCACTTGATAGGCACCTTCACCACACGAAGATGTGGGTATACCTTCTGGATGCGCCGCGTTGAATTTTAATGAACCCGCCGTGCTCAGCGAAGTTTCAGCACCCATTAAATTCTGTGACAGATTCGGGCTACCCGACAACCAGTTGACCAATTTCGCCAGACCATTGCCAACCGAAGCGATCACTGAGCTGGATAAGCCTCCGGGTGGCGCAACATGGATCAGTACGTCAGCAACTGCTGAACCCTTGTTGACACCGCCGACGCTGGTGACTGATGCGACCAGATCTGGTCGCACGGAAGCAACGTAGCGTGCAGTCGGGCTACCTTGACTGTGACCGATGAGGTTGACCTTGGTAGCACCTGTGGCGGCCAGAACCTGTTTAACATAGGTCAGTAACTGTTCGCCGCGTACTTCATTGGTATTGGCTGCCGACACTTGCGACACATAGACATTGGCACCACCGGAACGCAGAGACGAGGGAATGCCGTAAAAGTATTCAATAGGGCCTATGTTGTCAAATCCAAATATGCCGTGCACAAGAACAATAGGATATTTTGTTTGGGTGTAACCGAGAGCCCAGGATGGGGCCGGTAGAACAGAAATTGCTAAGAGCACGGCAACGAGATATTTACAAATTTGCATTTTCATATTTCTCTCCATTAGTGAAATTTTTTATTGGTTTTTAATGATGTTAACGGACTCAATTAGACGAGCACCGTAACAACATTTAAGCAGATTTCTTCGATTGTTGCTTTTGCCATTGCCACTCGAAGTCGTGCGGTGACTGGTTATTGATTTTTGAATGTCTTCTGACGGGATAATCCTCGGGGCAATTCCTTCGTAGACTAAATGACTTCGCCATAGTCACATATCGCCATCTGAGCTGCCCCCCCGGTGGCGTATTTTGTCAGATGCACTTCTTCTTTCTTCAAACTCGCAAACCAACTCTCCATCGGTGCATTGTGACCCAAGGCCCGAGCTTCGCGATCCCCGCAATCGCCCTTACGGCTTATGGACCGCACCATGCCGAGCTGGGCGAGCAATCGCCGGTAATCCGGGCAGTGACAGCGGCGGGCCTCAACAATTTCTCGCCACAGCAGCTTGGGCCGCTCGCTTTGACAAAACAGGAAAATCTGTGGGAAATTTCCTTAACCGAACAGTATTGCGGTCTGGCCCCAACTCTACCGAAGCCGCCACCGATGATTACGACTCGATGCGTATTTTCATGCATCATTTATTATTTTGCCCGTTGAGATAGGAAGAGATTAAATTCTAGAGGCGATACAAAAAAAGACACGGTCTCGCTTCAGAAAATTTCGCACAGATTCAGATGTTGCTCATGGCCGCGATCGGTGAAGCGAAGAATCCCTCAAACCCCCAAAGCCGATCAGCGGACATGGCCTGCAAGCGCTCGTCTAAAACATCAGCGACGGTGCCTCACTGGAAGGGGTGAGCCCACAAGCCGAAGGTATTGTGGTGCGGCTCCACTTCACCCACCAAGCGCAAATCACCAGCGCCAGCAAGAATGTGAGCGAGTCCAGCGCCTTCACTGACATCCAATATCAAGGCACGATGGCGGGCTCAGGTAAGAATGACATCGCCACGACCAATATGCAGCAGCGCTGAAAAGCGGATTTCACGCTCTTTCAGGGGACAATGACAAACCGCGCTGTCGAAACGTAAAAGTCACCCATGCGATAATTCGACGCTACGCCGAGAATACTTTTTGGCGCAGGCAATACACGCAGGCAATACATTAAGCCATTGATGCAAAAACAGAACATCGACAACCACAAAAGTAACGCCGCAGCCGCCAGCCACACGCCGATGATGGTGCAGTACTTGGCCATCAAAGCCGAACACCCCGACACGCTGGTGTTCTATCGCATGGGCGATTTTTATGAGCTGTTTTTTAATGACGCGATCAAGGCCGCGAAGCTGCTCGACATCACGCTCACGCAACGCGGCAATTCGAATGGTGCACCGATCAAAATGGCGGGCGTTCCGTTTCATTCGGTCGAGGGCTACCTTGCCAAATTAGTGAAGCTCGGCGAATCCGCGGTGATCGTGGAGCAGGTAGGCGAAGTGACCGGCAAAGGGCCGGTTGAGCGGGCGGTCACCCGCATCATCACGCCGGGAACGCTGACCGATTCGGCGCTAATGCCGGATGCGCGCGATGTGCTTATCGCGGCGGTTTTTATGCAGGATGAAAAATTGGGCATAGCCGCGCTGTCGCTGGCGAGTGGACGTTTTCGGATTATGGAAACGGTTGCTTCAGCACTTGCATCCGAGCTAGAAAGACTGCAGGCAGCCGAGCTGGTGGTCACGGAAAGTTTCGCAATTCAGCTGAATAATGTTTCGATCAAGCGGCTGGCCAATTGGCAATTTGATGCTGAATCGGCAAAAAAACTTTTATCCAAACAATTTGGCACCAAAGACCTAGCAGGGTTTGGTTGCGTCGGATTAAATACGGCTGTTGCCGCTGCGGGCGCGCTGCTGCATTACGTGCAGCAAACTCAACGCGCGGCGCTACCGCACATTACGGGTTTGTCGGTTGAACGTGATGACGAATTTATTCGCATGGATGCGGCAACTCGCCGCAATTTGGAAATTTCTGAGACGATCAATCGCGATGCGTCACCGACCCTTTTTTCGTTGCTGAATACGACGGTTACGAGCATGGGCGCACGCATGATGCGCGACTGGCTGCATCACCCGCTGCGCGATCGGCGCGTTATTGCAGAGCGCTTACAGGCGAGCGCCTCCCTGGCGTCACATGTAATGAATATTCGCCACATCATCCGTGATTGGGCGGACATTGAACGTATCGTCACACGAGTCGCTTTAAAGACGGCGCGGCCACGCGATCTAAGTGCGTTGCGGGAGGCTTTAGCGGCCGCACCATCGCTACATCAATTGCTCATCAATATTAAAACCCTAGCACTGGCGAGGCGCTTGGAGCATTTTTGCCCGGAACCGCTGATCCACGCTAGGCTTGCTGCGGCCATTAAAGATGAGCCATCAATTATGATTCGCGATGGTGGCGTGATTCGCGATGGCTTCAATGCGGAACTGGACGAGCTACGCGGCATGCAGTCGAATGCGAGCAGTTTTCTGCTCGACTTCGAAGCCCGTGAGCGCGCCCGTACCGGGATTGCGAGCCTGCGCGTGGAATACAATCGGGTTCATGGTTTTTACATCGAGATCACGCAAGGGCAGTTGGACAAAAATGGCGCGCTGCCCGATGACTATCGACGCCGCCAGACGCTCAAAAATGCAGAGCGCTTCATCACGCCGGAATTAAAAGCGTTTGAAGATAAGGCGCTGTCCGCCGGCGAGCGAGCGCTGGCGAAAGAAAAATTTTTATTCGATCAAGTGCTGGATAGTTTGTTGCCCGATGTTTCAGTCCTGCATGCGCTGGCCCGCGCAGTGGCCGAGCTGGATGTGCTGTGTGCCAACGCCGCGAATGCGCGCGATTTCAAATTGGTAGCCCCCACGTTTATTGATGATGATCGCGTCTCGATTGATAGCGGTCGCCACCTCGTCGTTGAAAGCCAGGTCGAAAGTTTTATCGCGAATGATTGCGAGCTTTCCCGTTCGCGCCAGTTGCTATTAATCACCGGCCCGAACATGGGCGGAAAATCGACATACATGCGGCAAGTCGCACAGATTGTGCTGCTCGCGCACACCGGGTCATTCGTGCCCGCGAAATCAGCTGAGATTGGCAAGATTGACGCGATCATGACGCGGATTGGCGCTTCCGATGACCTCGCCGGTGGCCGCTCGACGTTCATGGTGGAGATGACCGAAGCCGCCGCAATTTTGAACAGCGCGACGATGCATTCACTGGTGTTGATTGATGAAATTGGTCGCGGCACCTCGACCTTCGACGGCCTCTCGCTAGCCTATGCAATCGCGCGACATCTGGCGGAAACAACGCGCTGCTATTGTTTATTTGCGACGCATTATTTTGAGCTGACGCGGTTGAATGCCGAGCTGTCCAATCTTGCCAACGTGCATCTCGATGCAGTTGAAATGAAAGACAAGATTGTGTTCCTGCACAAGCTCGAATCCGGCCCGGCGAATCAGAGCTATGGACTGCAGGTCGCGCAGCTGGCGGGCGTGCCAAAATCGATTGTTCGTGTGGCAAAAAAACAGCTTGGCGAATTAGAGCAAGCCCAAGCAGGACGACATCCCCAAGGCGATTTGTTCTCGGCGACCCCACCAGTGCTAGAGGTTGAATATAGTCCCGCTCTGGACGCGCTGGAAGATTTAAAGCCCGATGAGCTGTCGCCGAAAGAGGCGTTGGCTGCGCTGTATCGGCTTCAAGATCTGTTACGAACAGCTCTTAGAAAATAAATAAATGAACACACTTTTTGCAGCGTTAACAGCGTTCAGAAAGCCAATGCTTGTTGCCCACGGCGACCGCCCCCCGGCTTCGCGTTGAAACGTATCACAGCCCGCTGAACAAACAGACCATCTGCAACGTTGCCCGCGTGCCACGCGTCGGCAGCCCGTTCGTGAACTGGGTCAAAGTGACCGTAAACGCGTAGGGTCGCGTGACCCCGCTTTCGATCAAATCAGGTGGGTTTCTGTCCACAGCAGTGAAATAGCTCAGCGGCCATAGTTTCGGTTGTGGTCGCCTCAGACGAAATTAATGATGATGCCCGTGTTCACCATGCACATGGCCATGCGACAACTCTTCGGCGGTGGCTTCGCGCACAGTATCCACTGTGCATTTGAACAGCAAACGCTCGCCCGCCAAAGGATGGTTGCCATCGATGACAACCTGATCATCCGCAATGTTGGTGACGGTATAGACGACCCACTTATCATCTTCGTCGCCAGGGGGCAGACCTTCGAACTGCGCACCCACTTCGATATTGGCCGGAAATACCGCTTTGGGCTCAATCCGAATAAGATTCTCATCGTAGTCCCCAAAGGCATCCTCCGGCTCCAACGAAATCGAGAATTCATCCCCAGCTTTTTTGCCATTCAGGCCTTCTTCAACCAGCGGAAAAATCCCGCCGTGGCCGCCGTGAACATACGCTAATTTGGTGCCTGCCTCTTCGAGCATGTTGCCATCGCTGTCGGAAAGTTCATAGGTGAGACTGACAACGGCGTCTTGTGAAATGATCATTTATAAAGTGAATTGAGTTAAAAAATACTCCCGGGCATCAATGCCCGTGAATTTGTCGTACTAATCCTAAAACCTTGTCCACGTGTTCGCGTGGATTCATGTCGTGCAAAATATGTCGCAGGACACCTTTTTTATCAATGATGAAGGTACAGCGCCGGACGCTTTGATGCGACCCGCCATTGCGGCCCGCTTTGCCATTTTCACTGGCGTTGGCGTCGGCGTTATTGCTCGCACCATCGCCTGATTGTTCCATCATGACTTCATATTTCCGTGACACTTCGCAATCTGTATCAGAAAGCAGCCGCACCGATATGCCATGTTTGTCGCAAAATTCTTCATGCACCATCCAGTCATCGCGGGATACGCCCATCACGACGGTGTCACATTCAGAAAATTCTTCTTCACTATCCGAGAATTCGATTGCCTCGCGCGTGCATACGGGCGTGCCGTCTCTGGGATAAAAATAAAGAACCACGTTTTTCTTGCCGCGAAAGCTGGAAAGCTGAATCATTTCCATCCTCGCGTCCGGAAGTTCAAATGACGGGGCAGCAGAGCCGATATGCAGCATTGTTTATGATCTCATCAATAGTGAAGCGATTATAAAATTATTGATTGAATAGTGAACAGAGTGCGATATAACTAAAAAGTAACCCAGAACTAAAAAGTAACCCAGAAGCGACCAAGCGCAGCAAACTCAACAACGACGAACCGTGAACCGCGAACTTTGACGGCAAAATTACTAATAGAGACTATGGCAGAATTTCGCCTGACTAATTCTAGCGCATTTTTATTTTTAATTTGCCACACGCCTATTTGGAAAAATTTTCATGAGAAAAAATGTTGCGCTGACGCATCTGAATGGCCTCACGCCAGCCAAATTTTTAAGGGACTATTGGCAGAAAAAACCGCTGCTGATTCGTAACGCGTTTCCCGATTTTGAAGCCCCGCTAACTCAGGCTGAAATTATCGAACTGGCGGGACGCGAAGAAGCCGAGAGCCGATTAATCACCAAACCCGAAGGAAGCAAAGGCCAATGGAAAGTGCATCAAGGGCCGATTTCCAAAAAACTTTTCGGTACGGTGAAAAAGTTGGCTTGGACAGTTCTGGTTCAGGACACACAACATTTCTCGCGCGAGGCGCATCAGTTATTGCAGAAATTTAGTTTCATTCCGCATGCGCGAATTGATGATTTGATGGTGAGCTATGCCGTTAAAGGCGGCGGTGTGGGCCCGCATTTTGATTCGTATGATGTCTTTTTGTTACAAGGCACTGGCGAGCGGCGTTGGCAAATTTCGGCACAACGTGACTTATCTCTCGCGCCCGATGTTCCGCTAAAACTTTTGGCGAATTTCAAGCCCGAACAGGAATGGGTATTGAAAACGGGCGATATGCTTTATCTACCGCCGGGCTATGCTCATCACGGCGTGGCAGAAACCGATTGCGTCACATGGTCTATCGGTTTTCGCGCGCCGGGTGCTGCCGAAATTTCATACGATTTTCTGGATTTTTTGCGCGATGAATTAGCCCCTGTTGGGGTGTACGAAGACCGTGATTTATCAGCAACCGAGGCGCCCGGCAGCATCGACCGCAACATGCAAGCTCGCCTCACGCAAATCCTTGCGCAAGTCACGCAGGCGGCGAGCCAAACGGTCATGATCAAACGATTTGCGGGTCGATTCTTTACCGAACCCAAATCGCACGTTTTTTTTGATGCGCCTGACAGAAAAATATCGACTCGAACTTTTCTCCAGAAAATTAAAACTAATGGCGTTGAGCTGGATTTGAAGACAAAATTTTTATTTGTCGATAATATGTTTTTCATCAATGGCGATGAACTGCAAATTTCTACAGATGTGCCAAACAAAGATCGCCTGATGTGGCGTGCACTCGCCAATACCAGAGTGTTGGCAGCTCGCGATGTGGCGCAGCTTTCGCTATCGTCACATATGCTGCTGCAAAATCTGGTGGCGAACGGTTACGTGCAGATCCTGTGACCCTGTTTTTATTCACTTATAGCCTCCCTTAAAGCCTCCCTATGACAACACCTGAAATTATTTACCAAATAATGGAATCCAACGCGGAAGCGCTGCTGGCCATTGATCAGGTGGTGGCCAACGCAACGCGCGAACTTCGAATATTTGACGCACAGCCCACCACGCTCCGCGAACGCGATTTTGGACGACCTGCCCGTATTGAAGTCCTAAAAACGCTGCTGCTGAAAAACCGCGCCAGCCGGATTCGTATCGCGCTGCATGAAACCACCGCGATCGAAAGCGAATTGCCGCGTCTATTGATGCTCATGCAATTGCATTCCACGCAGGTTCAAATTCATCGGACGGTCGGCCAGGCACGTGAGGCAAAAGATGCGATGATCATCGCGGACAATGCGCACTTTTGGCGGAAGCCCTACTTTCAAAATCAGCGCTCGGTGCTTACGCTGCACGATGCAAATTCGACTCAACCTTTTATCGACCGGTTTGAAGAAATTTGGGAAGGCACGGAACTTGTAGCGGTTGGCGGTGCCTCTGGTTTGTAATATGCAGGGATCAAAACAAGCAGGAACAAGCGCAACTCACGGATTTTTCTACATTTTCTTGCCTATATTGTGCAGTGCGTCAAACAAATGCTATACTTTATTTCGGTTGAAAATCGCTTTGGAACAGATCAGTGTTGAAAGAGCGTAGGGGTAATTTGATCGCTTTCAGAAAAGTTTTGCCGCGGAGCTGTTAGAAATCACAAAGCCGATAAAAATTTTTGATCAAAATTTTTTCATATTAATTATCAAGGGAAGTCGCCATGAATAAGTCAATCCTAGTTGCTGCAATTATTGCTGTTGGTCTTACCGCCTGCGGTAAAGAAGAAGCCAAAAAAGTTGAAATGCCAAAAGTAGAAGCCCCAAAAGTCGAAATGCCTAAAGCTATCACCGACGCTGCCACCGCAACCACCGACGCTGCCAAAGCGGGCGCTGGTGCCGTTACTGACGCTGCTAAAGATGCTGGCGCTAAAGCTGTTGAAGCTGGTAAAGATGCTACCAGCGCTGCTAAAGACGCAGCCGCTGCTGGTGCTACCGCCGCTAAAGACGTTGCTGGCAAAGCTGTTGAAGCTGCTAAAGATGCGGGTGCAGCCGCTAAAGACGCAGCAAAAGATGCAATGAAGAAGTAATTTTCGCCCGCTGCGAAAGGTTCAGATCCAAATTTATTTTGGTCTGAAAAAAACGTCGACTTTTGAGTCGGCGTTTTTACTTGTGGCGTTGATTATTACTACCGACAGTTCTGACACTACGGCTACCGCACCAACGGCCTCCACTCACCGCCATCAGGCATCGCGCCACTCGAATCCGGCATCTTGATCGGCAATGCCCACCCAGCTGCTTTCACAGCCCATCGCGCCCGCCAAGGCGGCCTGGGCTAGCGCGGGTGAATTATTACTGGATGACAGATGTGCCGCAAATAAATGGGTCAAGCGGGTGCAATCAATGCGCGTCAGCAATTGCGCAGACGTGGCGTTGTCGAGATGCCCAAACTTACCGGCAACACGACGTTTAAGGGATGCCGGATACGGGCCATTCATCAGCATATCCAAATCGTGATTACACTCGAGCACAAGTGCATCACAACCCGATAGCGTTTCCTCGATATGCACCGTCAATGTCCCCGTATCGGTCAGCACCCCGAGCCGCTTCGCGCCATCGGAAAACACGTATTGCACGGGCTCGTTCGCATCATGCGGAACATAGTAGGGCGTCACGTGAATATCACCGATGGCGAACGATTGGTGCGGATCAACATGGTGCAGCAGCACCGCAGGCACCGAAGTATCGCGCAACACTTTTGCGGTGCCATACGTCAACCAGACCGGTACTCTGTGTTTACGCGCAAACCGCGCTACGCCGCCAATATGATCCGAGTGTTCGTGGGTCACGGCGATGCCGTCAAGATCGCTGGGCGACAGCCCTGAACGCGCCAGCCGGCGTTCGGCTTCTGCCAAGCCGAAACCGCAATCCATCATGACGCGAGTGGTGCTGGAGCCTGCCGTTACTTCGACAATAAGCGCATTGCCTTCACTGCCACTACCAAGCGACGTAAATCTTAACGACATAGCGGCACATCAATTAAAAAATCGGTGAAAAAACCCACGAGCGATATCACAAAAAAACTGGATAACAAATACCGCGAAGCCCGCATGCGCTCATTCCCGATTCACAAAAAACGTCTGCAAGTGAAGTGGGCTCATCGCCGGCGACGAGCCCACTTTTTTCGCTTATTTTCAGTTCCCCACCGCCAGAATTATTTCAGCTGTTCAAGCAGCAGTGACAGAATACGTTTCGCCGTTGCTGAGTTATCAGGCTTACCATCACCGGTCTGCACTTCAACATTGGTCACACCAGCAGCCTCAACGACGTAAATACGGTACTGCGGCTTCGACGCAGGATCGTCCTTACGCCAGAAAGCGAACTTATCCAAGAAACCTTTATCGGATGATTTGGAATCGCCTTCAGGATCAATATAGCGAACGAAGAACAAGCCCTTCGAGCGATCACGATCTTCGACTGTAAAGCCGGTACGGTCCAGCGCCAAGCCCACCCGACGCCATGTCCGATCAAACGGCTCGCTCACCACCAGCGGACCGTTTTTGGCTTTGTCGTAGGTCGCCTTGCTGACAGATCCTGGCACGGCCGATCCTGACACGGCAGCCGTGGCCAATGCCGTCGCTTTGCTTGCCTCCACACCAAACTTCGCCATCATGCGATTGAGCGTTTCTGCCTCCAGATCGCGGTCGGGGGCTCTAGGCTGCCAACCCGTGCTGGTCTTGTCGAGGTTGGTATAAATCTCTTCCAGACCGCGGTGACTTAAGAATATATCGGTTGTACCGGCCTCAAGGCCCGGCTCGACGCGAACACGGAATTTATCGCGCGTGTTTGATGACCATAGACCATCCAAAAATCGCCCCAAGGTGTTTCTTATAATGTCCTGAGAAATTCTGGTGCGATCTTCATGCCAATCGGTTTCCATGATGCCAATCGTCGCGTTTTCACGATTCAGCACATAGCCTGCATCCGCCCAGAACTCTTTCAAAGCAGGCCATACTTTTTCCGGCGTCGCATTCACCACCAACCAGCGTTGCTCACCCGCGCGCTCGACCCGTGCGTTATCAATTTTGAGTAAGCCCACAACAGTACCGCTGCCGGGCACGCTTGCCGTACTGCCCGTGCCGCGCTGACTGTATTGTGAGTACGTCGTTGCCTTCCCATCCGGTATGACAAAGCGGTCATCCACCGTGGGTGAGGTGAGGTCAGGCGGTACTTCCAACGCAGCGATTTTGCCGCCTTGGGTGCGGTAATCAGTGTTTTTGTTTGCGCCGAATAGGCCAAACATGGTGCAGCCGGATACCGTGAGTGCCGCCACTACGCTTAAACCGCAAATGCGTGCGGCTTTAGGAACAACAAACTTCGACAATTTCGACATATTCAGGCCGATTCCTTTACAAGATCATGAATGCCAGCCGCACGCATCGCCTCGCGCAACTGCGCGTGAAACCGGGATTCGAACGGCAGAAGCGGAAGACGAATACCCGTTTCAATGAGGCCCATTTGATTGAGCGCCCATTTTGCGGGAATAGGATTGGGTTCCAGGAACAACTGATTATGCAGGCCCATGAGCCGGTTGTTGATTTCGATTGCCTTGGCACGCTCGCCCCTCAGCGCGGCCTCGCACATTTCGTGCATCAGTCGGGGCGCCACGTTCGCGGTCACCGAAATCGTGCCGTGCGCGCCTAAAAACATCAGCGCGAGCGTCGATACATCTTCACCACTGTAGATGGCAAAATCTTTAGGTGCACGCATCAGCAAATCAGCACCGCGCGCCATATTGGCGGTCGCGTCTTTGATGCCGACGATGTTCGGAATCTGCGCCAGCCGCATGGTGGTATCACCACTCAAATCTGCGACCGTGCGGCCCGGTACGTTGTAGAGAATGACGGGGATATCAACAGCTTCCGCGATCGTGCGGAAATGCTGGTACATCCCCTCCTGCGTCGGCTTGTTGTAATACGGCACTACTGAAAGAGCGTAGTCCGCGCCCGCGCGTTTCGAAAACGCAGTCAGGTTTACGGCTTCTTTGGTTGAATTGGCTCCCGCACCCGCAATCACCGGCACGCGTTTCGCCGCATATTCAACCGCTGCCTTAATTAGCGAGAAATGTTCATCGAAATCAACTGTCGCGGATTCGCCAGTGGTACCGACGATCACGATCCCGTCCGTGCCCTCGGCCACGTGCCAATCAATCAATGATTTAAGACGTGGATAGTCAAGCGCACCGTCGGGCAGCATGGGCGTAACAATGGCAACGAGACTTCCGGTCAACATAAGCGTGGAGTAAACATGAAGTAGATGTCAGAATTAATTAGGGACCGCACAGGAGCAGCCACATAAAAATAGGCAAGCGCGCATTTTAACCTATCCAAAGCGCCGGGTGCATTTCGCATTTGACGACCGGTTTTTTTGGTCAGCCCTGGCAGCTTGGGTTAACCTAACCTTTCGCTGAGGAGTTTCTTTAAGACCAACACCTTTAAGACCCGTGCCGCGAGGTTGGGTTCCGCACTTAGACCAGAACACCCATACTAAAATTCGCTTTATAGACTGCCATTGCGTCCTTGATTTCGCGGTCCCGGGCTACCAGACTAGCAGCCGACACCGCGATCACGGCCAAGCCAATTTTGTTGACCGCATCTGCAATATTGAGTACCACCCCAGGTGTCACAAAAGCGACAGGAGCAGATTTTGCAGTCGATAGCGTGTTGCGTAAAACACAGCGCGGCTACGTATAAATTGCGCAAGAAGCGTAAATATTGCATCTACGCCTGCAGCGATTTTTAGTGTTTGCAGACGGCGTGCGCACACTCGACCAACTATGCGAATTGACGCATGTGTCGGCCAACACGCGTGAAACGACAGAAAGTTTATTTGTTAATGATTTTATTGCGCTTAAACCCAAGCCCCATCCGGCACTCGAACGGGATGGCTTCCCACAAAAAAATCCTTATTTGAACGTTAGCGCGTTTAAGCCGCTTTTTTTACCGCGTGCAAGCGGCGGTGCAGCGTCAACTAATTGATAAACTCCAGCATTGGCGCGCATTTCCGAGCACATATTTGCCAAACACCTCTCTAGATAAAGGGTTTCAATTACTGTCACAATTTTTACGGATCGCAGCAATACGCTGAACCGTCGCAGGCTTGGGTTCTTTTATGAACATATTTTCATACGCGATGACCTGCAATTCGCCACGCACGGCGTCGAGTAGCTCTTCAGGTTGAAGCAAAAATTCAGCGCGCGAAGGTCGTCCAAACTGCTCATTACCGATCGCAAATGTTTCATAAATCAGTATCCCGCCTGGTGCGACTGCCGCAACAATGAATGGTAGCAGGGGGCGATACAAATAGTTGGTCACCACCACTCCGGCAAATTGCTGATTTGCAAACGGCCACGGATTAAGCTCAAGATCAGCCTTAAATAAGGTCACACCCGGCGGTGGTGCAACAAATTCGTCCAAGTCACGATCTACCGCCAACATCGCATAACCCATCGCTGCCAGCGCGCGTGAATGACGGCCCGAGCCCGCGGCGAGGTCCAAAACCTGCCCTGCGGCGATATCCAAAGCCTGCCCTAGCGCGACATCTAGCACCTCGGCACGAGCTAGGTTCAACGCAGCTTTCTGCTTCGGAATCATTTCCGCAAACCGCAGTACCCATGCCGAAGCTTGCAAAACCGTATGCGCGGCATGCCGCTCAGCGAGACGCGTAACGTTTAAATGATTTGGATTCATACAATAATAATAACCGAGGTTAGCGAGACCGACAGCTCTGCGATAATTGATTATGAAAACAATTTCCAAATTCACCGCCACTGCAGCGGCAACGCGTGAAGCCTGCATCCAGTTTGACAATCAAGATGCGGTAAGTCATGCCCGAGCGCGGTTCAGCTTGGATGACGGCATGGTCTACCTTGACGGAAATTCACTGGGCGCGCTACCTCGCACAACATCGGCACATATTGCCCACGTGGTCGAGCAGCAATGGGGACGCGATTTGATTCGGTCGTGGAATCAGCATGACTGGATTAACCTTCCGCAAAAAATAGGCGCAAAGATTGCGGCGTTAATCGGTGCTGGTGCCGATGAGGTCATCGTCGCCGATTCCACCTCGATCAATATTTTTAAGCTGCTCGCGGCCTTACTACAATTGCCGCGCATAGCGAACGACGAGAAACGCCGCGTGATTATTTCGGAGCGCGGAAATTTCCCCACTGACTTGTACATCGCGCAAGGTTTGAACGAGCTGTTAGGAAATAAATACCAATTGAAGTTGGTTGAAGCCGATCAGATCGAAAATGCACTTGATCACACAGTTGCGGCAGCGCTGATCACCCAGGTCGATTACCGCACGGGGCATGTTCACAATATGACCGCGCTGAACCATCGCGCAAACGCTGCGGGCACTCGCATTATTTGGGATCTCAGCCACAGCGCGGGGGCGTTGCCGGTCGCGCTAACAGAATCCAGGGCCGACCTTGCCGTGGGCTGTGGTTATAAATATCTGAACGGCGGGCCGGGTGCGCCTGCGTATTTGTATGTGACCAAATCGCTTCAAACGCAAATGTCGACACCGCTTGGGGGCTGGCTGGGCCATATCGCACCATTTAGTTTTGCGGCTGATTACCAGCCAGCAGCAAGTATGAATCGATTTTTGTGCGGCACTCATTCAGCCATTTCGATGGCGGCGCTGGAATGCGGGCTAGATACCTTCGACAATATCTCCATGGCAGCGCTGCGACAAAAATCATTGGCGCTGAGCGATCTGTTCTGGCAATTGATGGATAAGCATTGCGCTCCATTTGGCTTCAACTGCGTGTCGCCGCGCGAGCACGCGCGGCGCGCGAGCCACCTTTCATTTGCCCATCCGCACGCTTATGCGATTATGCAAGCGCTGATTGCGCGTCGCGTGATCGGCGATTTCCGCCAACCCGACTTATTGCGCTTTGGTTTTACGCCGCTGTACACCCGTTTTGTGGATGTATGGGATGCTGTCAACACATTGCGCGATGTCATGAACAAAAATGAATGGAAAGCGATGCAATTTCAGACAAGAAATGCAGTCACATAACATCGACACTTGTGGCTGGTGATTACCACGCACAATAAAGATTAAATATTCCTATGCCTACACTTGCCCCCATCCGTATTGAGTACGATCATCCTCGCAATTACAGCCCGAGTAAGCTGGACACTAAAATTTCCACCGAGCATGCGTGGGCGAAAGTTTTATATGAGCCTTCACCTGCGGAGCGGGTTGAGCTTAAAGCAAAAATAAAGCGATTGTTGAAAGAGAAAGACGCCGTATTGGTTGCGCATTATTATGTGCATCCTGATTTGCAGGATTTGGCCGAAGAAACTGGCGGCTGCGTTTCAGATTCGCTCGAAATGGCCCGCTTTGGCCGCGATCATCCTGCCAAAACTGTGGTGGTGTGCGGCGTGCGCTTCATGGGTGAAACCGCAAAAATATTGAACCCTGAAAAGCGTGTTTTGATGCCGGAGCTAGAGGCGGAGTGCTCGCTTGATCTGGGCTGTCCGCCGGATGAATTCAATAAATTTTGCGACGAGCATCCTGATCGTACCGTGGTGGTGTATGCCAATACCAGCGCTGCCGTCAAGGCACGGGCTGACTGGATGGTCACGTCCAGCATCGGGCTTAAAATCGTTGAGCATTTGCACACGCAAGGCAAAAAAATATTGTGGGCGCCGGATCGCCATTTGGGTAATTACATTCAGGCGCAAACCGGTGCGGACATGCTGATGTGGCAAGGCTCATGCATCGTTCATGATGAGTTCAAAGCCTTTGAGCTGGAAGAATTAAAAAAGCAGCATCCGCTTGCCAAGGTGCTGGTACATCCTGAGTCGCCCGCCAGCGTGGTGCGGTTGGCTGATGTGGTTGGCTCAACCACCCAGATTATCAAGGCCGCACAAACGCTGGACGCGATTGAATTTATTGTCGCGACCGACAAAGGCATTTTCCACAAAATGAAAGCGGCTGCCCCGGGAAAAATATTCATAGAAGCGCCTACCGCCGGCAATTCAGCGACCTGCAAAAGCTGTGCGCAGTGCCCATGGATGGCGATGAACGGCTTGGCAAATTTGGCCGAGGTTTTGGACAACGGCAAGAATGAAATTGAAGTGGACGCAGGAATCGGTCGACGCGCGAAACTTTCCATTCAGCGAATGCTGGATTTTGCGAAAGACCTCAATCTCGGCGCGGGCATTGCTCAATTGCCGGGCGCCAATCAGCACGGCGTTGGCCCAGCTTAAATCTTTGCATGCTCGCGCTTGAACAGCGCTTAGACCCAACGTCCGGCAGCCTTCCACCCGATCCGCGCAACAATACTTTTAGACCCCTAACAATGACGACGCACCATCATCCCGCGCTGAACAATGATGAAATTTCGCTATTGGCTGAAATCTCCAAAGCACTTCTTCCCGCCCACGGTGCGCGCGCTGTGGAAGTGGTTAAACGAGTCACGGATCAAACGCGCAATATCCGTGAAATTGTCCAGACGCTGGCGGTCGGTGTTAACGATGCGGAAAAGCGTGCTTATTTTATGCGTCGTGCCAAGCTGGCAGTTGAAAAACATCGTGCGCAAAAAACCTTCTTCGCGAGCGGTTCTGGCGCGAGTAAAGAGCGCCGTCTGAAGCCCCTCACGTCTGAACAAATGGTATGTGCCGAAGAGGTAGTGTCGGTCACGCTAGGTGCCCAGGCGTCTGTTTTGGTTGCGCGCTATGCCTCGTCCACTGACAATTCACGTGACTTTTTTGAGCAGCTATCGACCCATCTTCGCACCAGCAAAGAGCGTACTGCGCTTTTCAAAGCAGCGCGGAAGTTAAGCCGGAATAGTAAGGTCAAACAGTAAGCGTGGCGACGGCCCTTTTAACGGCTAACCGCTATTTTTGCGTTTATTTTTTATACAGATCGCTGACGCGGTAGTTACGATGAACGTGCCGTAAGCCAACCAAAATAGCCGCACTGACCGGCAGCGCGAGTAATAAACCAAAGAAACCAAATACCTGGCCAAACGCCAGTAAGGCGAAAATAACAGCGACTGGATGCAAGCCAATTCGATCGCCCACCAGCCATGGCGTCACTACAAAAGCTTCCATTAATTGGCCCACACCAAACACTGCCCACACCATCATCACTCCCGTAATTGAGGGGAACTGCATCAACGCTGCCACAGTGCCTAACACCAGGCCGATGCCAATACCAAGATAGGGAATAAACACCAGAATTCCGGTGATGAGCCCGACCGGCAGCGCGAATTTCAGCCCAACCAGCCACATGCCCGCCACATAAAATACGGCCATCAACACCATCACGCTAAGCTGTCCGCGCAAAAACTCTGACAGCACCGCATCGATCTCACGCGCAAGCGTCGACACGGTATCGTAAAAACGTCGTGGCACCATTAAATCGATGCTGGAAACGATACCATCCCAATCGCGCAACAAATAGAAAAGCACCACGGGCAGCAAGGCAAGGTTCACCATAAAGCCGACGACCGCCATACCGCCTACGCCCACCGAAGCGAAGACCCGTTTGGCAATGCCGCCAGCGTCTTGCAGATTGTCGGTTACAAACCGACGGAATACCGTCGGATCCAGCGTAAGCGAGGTGCCCAGTTTTTGATTGACCCAAGGCAGTGCAGTGGTTTTGATTTGATCCACCAACGCCGGAAATTGCTCTATAAGCTGCGATATTTCGGTGTAAAAGAGCGGTAGGATAATCACCAGCAACAATACCACGCTAAAAATGAGCGCTAAAACCGCCAGCACAGTGCCCATAACGCGCCGCACGCCCCGCTCGACCAACTTACTGACCAGTGGATCAAAAATATAAGCCAGAATGCCAGCGGCCAGGAATGGTGCCAAGATCGGCGAAAGCGCCCACAGCAGCAACGCAAAGACAATCAGTACAATAATCAGCGTCACCAAATGCAAATCCAGCCATGCGAGCGGGCGCGCGTGCGCACGCGCGTGGAGCCGTGTAAGCCACTGCGGACGGGGGGGCTGGCTGAGCGGCAGGTGGGTTTGAATCAAAGAACGTTTCGGATTAGGCGTCATTTCCAGTAAAATTTGGTTTTGTTGTTCTTATCCTAACCGAAATTCAGCCAAATTCAATAGCTCAATTTATGGGTTTTTTTCTGCCTCTTTGCTTTCACTTTTCTTTATGACGCCCATGGCACCGAATTTTCTTCCCCCCGGTACACTTTCACCCCTGACCTATAAAGAGGCGGGCGTTGATATTGATGCGGGCGATCAATTGGTCGAAAACATCAAGCCGTTCGCCAAACGCACCATGCGCCCCGAGGTGTTGGGCGGCATTGGCGGATTCGGTGCGCTGGTGGAAGTATCAAAAAAATATAAAAACCCGGTGATGGTGTCGGGCACCGATGGTGTCGGCACCAAGCTGAAACTGGCGTTCCATTTAAACAAACACGACACTGTTGGCCAGGACTTGGTCGCCATGAGCGTGAACGATATTCTGGTGCAGGGTGCGGAGCCAATTTTTTTCCTGGATTATTTTGCCTGCGGCAAATTGGATGTACCGGTCGCGACTGATGTGGTCAAGGGCATCGCTTATGGCTGCGAACTGGCAGGTTGCGCGCTGATTGGTGGCGAAACTGCCGAGATGCCATCTATGTATCCCGCAGGCGAGTATGACCTGGCGGGCTTTGCAGTGGGCTTGGTAGAGCGTGACGCGATCATTACAGGCCTGACGATGGCGCCGGGCGACACCATCCTTGGTCTGAAATCGAGTGGGCCACATTCGAATGGCTATTCGCTGGTGCGCAAAATTATTGAACGTTCAGGTGTGGATTTGAACGCGCCTGAAAACGCTCGGTTAGCCCTTGATCTTATCGCGCCCACTCGGATTTACGTGAAACCGTTGCTCGCGCTGATGCAAGCGATCGCGGTGAAAGCGATGGCGCACATTACCGGCGGTGGCTTAACGGAGAATATTCCGCGCATGTTTCCGCCGCACGTTAAGGCCGTGATTGATCGCAAATCATGGGTCGCACCGAGCGTGTTTGAATGGCTGCAACAACATGGTAATGTCGATGATGCCGAAATGGCGCGGACGTTTAATTGCGGCATCGGCATGATCGTCGTTATCGCTAAAGACAACGCAGAACGCGCCGCCCAGTTGCTGCGAGAACATGGCGAAACCGTATTTGTGATTGGTGAAATTCAGGCGCGCGCGGAAGGGGAAAAGCAGGCGATTGTGCTTTAGCCTTTATCTGTTTTATTCAATTTGTTTGCTAATTTAAACAGCAGCTAGCTAAAAAACACACGACGGCGATTGCCTCTCAGTATGCCGCGACACCGGCATAACCGCCCACGTTTTCGGGGTTGAAAAATGGATGCCAACCGGTCGTGGACGGCCGAATCATCGTGTAAATCATAAACAGCAGCGCAAAAATCTGGACCTGCAGCAGTTGCTTGAAGCCGAGCCGGGTTTGTGGAAGTGCCAATAACCACTCCAGAGTGCTGGTCAACGTCCTTGCTAAGGAAACAACGTGTTTGCGAGTAAAGTTGTGCATGCGACTTTTGCTACAACCAAGCCACTGGAAAATATCGGATTTGCAAACACCAGCGCTAGCGCGGCTTCGCAACTAAAAGTGCGCCAGAATGCCCACTGGCAATCGATGTTCTATAATTTAGTTTTGCTATTGTTTATCTATTACTCATCGTAAACCATGAAATCGATCGTTATCCTTATTTCAGGCCGCGGCAGCAATATGGAAGCCATTTTAGGCTCGGCGCTGCCGCTTGATATTCGTGCGGTGATTGCCAACCGACCAGACGCAAAAGGCCTGGAAACGGCCGCCAAGCTGGGGGTGAGGGCGATCGGGATGGATCATACGGCCTACGAATCGCGGGAAGCGTTTGACGAGGCGCTGGCGAAGCAAATCGATGAATTCAAACCCGATTATGTGGTTATGGCCGGTTTCATGCGGGTGTTATCGGAGCCGTTTATTAAGCGTTTTGCAAAGCGCATTATTAATATCCATCCGTCGCTGTTACCGGCGTTTCCGGGCCTGCACACCCATCAGGCGGCGATTGATGCAGGCGTGAAAATTCATGGTGCAACCGTGCATTTTGTCACTCCAAAATTAGATCACGGCCCGATTATTTCGCAGGCAGCGGTTAGAGTCACACAAGATGATACGGCCGATTCATTGGCCGCGCGCGTATTGGCGGCGGAACACCAGCTCTACCCGCAGGTATTGCGCTGGTTGGCGGAGGGACGCGTCGATTTAAAATCTTCCGGTGTCGTCCAGATTACCGGATTAAACGTTCGTTCAGAGCGCAGAGCACAGCTACTTCTGGTCCCGATGGAATAGCGTCAAGACATGTTCCGGCCGAATCTGGCTGCTGGTGATACGTCATCTTTTTTCGAACAAATCGAGCCCGCCCTGTGAAGCTTTTTAGCACCATTACAAATAAACCTGACCTGCCATCAGTCTCTGCGTCCACTTCTCACGGCATCGAGGCCGGAGCCATGACTGAACCATCGCTACGCAAACGAGTGTCGTTGCGTCCCTCGCTCTTGTATCTGGCACTTGGGATCTCGGCGGTTGCACACGGGCTGGCCTATCAGCTGACGCCTCATTTCATCAGCGCCTGGAACGAACCCACACCAGGCCGTTTTGATGCTGTCATCGTCGCCGGCGCACGTGAAACAACACCACCGCGCCCCGCTGAATCGATATCCTCAGAAACCGTTCCAAGACAGCCAGCGCAGACATCGCGCCCGCAAAGAGCAATATCAAAAACTGCCTCACAACTGCCCAAGGTCGTAGACAGTTTGTTTCCGTCCACACTGGCGGATACGCTCCCGCGAAGAAAAAACCGCAACGAAATTGACGCGCTCGAAAATCCTGATCTCACCGCGGCGCAAGCAGAAACGATTGCAGCCGCACCGATTGAGCCGATCATTGAACCCGTTCAGGCGCACGCCGGCGACTCATCGCCGACAAATACGTCGCCGAACTCGCCAGCAAACGATATTAGCCGCCCAAAAGCCATGGTCACAGCAGCCGGGGTTGGGTCCGGTACGGGTGCATTTTTGCCTCCATCCATATCCAACCCACGCCCGAGATTATCACCAACGGACGCAGAGGGTCCCGTCTTTCCGCGCAGCATCAATATTGACTACAAAATGACGTCTAGCGTGGCCAACGGCGTAGCCAATTTGGCATGGAAGCGCAATGGCAGCGAATATGAAATTGACACAAGTATTCAGGCAACTGGATTTTTTACCAGCATGTTTGTCGGCGTATTCAGGCAGACCAGCCGAGGCGAGGTCACCCGCGACGGCGTGCGCCCGAATTTTTTCTCGCTCACGCGTGGGGATGCCAGCGCGGACACCGCCGAGTTCAAACGCGCCACCAAAGAATTAAAAATTATTAAACACGGTGAAACTCATTTGATGCCGCTGCCCGAACGCATGCAGGACATGCAGAGCTTCCTTTTTCAAATGGCACACGATGCCGCGCTGTTGAAGCCGGGACAGGATGTGATTGACGTGCAGGTGACCAACGCACGCAAGGTTTATCAGTACAAATTCAGACGAATCGGCGAAGAAACCGTGCAAACACGCCTTGGCCCGCTGGCGGCGATACATTTAAAGAGCGAGGCCGTCGACCCAGAAGACGTCTATGAGGTTTGGCTGGCACCGCAATATTTCTACATGCCTGTCAAACTCAGATTTTATATGGGTAGATTTCCTATCGAGCAAGTCGCAAGCAACGTGCGGGTCAGCGAGCCTCAGCAAAACACTGTCGAAACCGGTGTTCGCAAATAGGCCGAAAAGTACATTAGTTACCCTAACCATCCTTCAATACCTCGACTCGCGCTCAAAATCTTACGTCGGGCGCTTATAAACTTGCCAAAGATTTCGGAAGTCAATTATCGTTGTTCAGCTAAATTTCTCAGCTAAATTTCCCAAGAGGGGCCTCGATAAGCGATAATAAGCAGTTATGCCAATAACTCACGCACTCTTTAACGCCCTAGTCGAGGCGCTCACGCTGGTCTTGCCGCTGGTCACTCCCGCAGACATGAGCCTGAAACTGTTTTTTCGGGATCGCCCCAAGCTGGGTCATCGCGATCGCGGTTTCATCGCTGAAACCGTATTTGCCGTACTGCGCCATCGCCGCCTGATCGCCTATTTCTCACCGAAAGCTAATCCACGTGCGATGGCGTTGTTGGCGATGACGCGCTTCCAGAAAGTCAGTATCGGCGATTTAAATACCGTTTTGAAACGCGATGAAGCGGTGTGGTTGCAAGAACTTAAAGGCAAAAATCCGACTAACTTGCCGCTCGGGGTCGAAGCCGAACTACCTGATTGGGTGTTGAGCCGATTGGGTAAATTCATGTCGGATGACGAGATCATCAAACTCGGTCAATCAATGATGCGGCCCGCTCCGTTGGATTTACGCGTTAATTCGTTGAAAGCCAAGCGTGACGCGGTGTTGAAGCGTTTTGAACAAGAAGGTATCGCATGCGTGCCAACGACTTATTCGCCACTAGGCATTCGTTTAGCCGACAAAATTTCGCTCGCCAAACACCCGGCTTTCCTGGAAGGATTTGTCGAAGTTCAAGATGAAGGCAGCCAATTGCTTGGACTGTTACTAGATGCAAAACGTGGCGAAATGGTCGCGGATTTTTGCGCGGGTGCCGGCGGCAAATCGTTACTGATTGGTGCCTCAATGGCCTCCACCGGTCGCCTATATGCGTTTGACGTATCCGAAAAGCGCCTCGCCAATTTAGGGCCGCGCTTGAAGCGATCTGGCTTATCAAACGTGCAGGCGATTCGCATTGTCAGTGAGAACGACACTAAAATTAAACGGCTCGCGGGCAAGCTGGATCGCGTGCTGGTGGACGCGCCGTGCACCGGTTTGGGCACGCTGCGACGCAACCCGGATCTGAAATATCGCCAATCCGAGGCGGGGCTGGCTGAATTGAATGTCAAACAGACATCCATCCTTAACGCTGCCGCCAAACTCGTCGCGCCGGGCGGCCATCTGGTGTATGCCACTTGTAGCCTGCTACGCGAAGAAAATGAGATGATTGTTGAGGCGTTTCTCAGCACCCATGTTGGTTTCACACTGGTCTCGGCAGACGAAGTTTTCAAGCGTCAAAAGATTGGATTGACGGGCATGGACCCATACCTGCGTCTGTCGCCGCAGACGCATGGTACGGATGGCTTTTTCGCCGCGTTGCTAGTACGTTTGGGCGCTACCAAGGCAGCCGCAAAAAACGGTTCCAAAGCACCTGCCAAGGCCGACCCTGAATCAACAGATGACGCCGCCGCAAAAAGCAAGCGCACCGCGCTGTCAATTGCCAAGTCAAAATCTAAAACCGCGACTAAAACGGGTAAGGCGGACGCCGCACAGACGTTGAGCGCGCCGAAAACACGCAAAGCGAATAACAAGGTGGCGCCCAAAACAGCACCGAAAACCAAAACAAGCGCCAAATCGGCGGTTTCAGCCACTGTAGCCAAAAACACGTCCAAGAAAACAACCATTGCGCGCAAACCCACTGGCAAATGATCCCCGCAGGTTTTGATTTAGATGCAATCTTGCACTCGTTGGTTTCGGCGCAAGGTGCGGTGCAACTCGGATCATTGGCAATTGCAGGCAGCCTGGCGTGGCTGGTGGCGCGCACATTGCGCGCGAAGCTACCTGAAAATCTGAATCCGGGCATACGGAAAATTGGCGCAGGCGGCGCGAACCGGATTGCGTTCCCGGTATTATTTTTAATTTTGGCGTGGCTGACCCGACTCACGCTTACCAAATTTTATCCCGCTCCCCTGCTCAATATTGCGATCCCGCTAATTGCTTCGTTTGCGGTGATCCGGCTGGCTGTTTATTTGTTGCGGCACTTGATTCGACCGAGCGCATTTTTAAAATCATTTGAGCGATTTATCGCGTTTGCGGCATGGGGATTCGCGGTACTGCATTTGACCGGTGCGCTGCCTGATATTTTGCTCGCTCTCCAGGAAATCCAGTTTCCGATCGGCAAGCAGACTGTGACGCTACGTCAGGTCATTGAGGCGGTTTTATCTGCCACTGTCACGGTCTTTGTTGCACTTGGGCTGTCAGGGTTGATAGAGAAACGCATCATGAGTGCGGCCACCGTTGACATGAGTTCGCGAGTGGTTATCAGCAAAATTCTGCGCGCACTTTCGCTCGTGTTTGGCCTCTTGATCGCCATGCAATTGGTGAATATTGATCTGACAATGCTGTCGGTATTTGGCGGCGCGCTGGGTGTGGGCTTGGGATTTGGCCTGCAAAAAATAGCGAGCAGTTACGTCTCGGGCTTTATTATTTTGCTGGATCGTTCGGTACGATTAGGCGATTTGGTCACGGTCGATTCGCGTCACGGCCTGGTCGATGCAATTCGCTCGCGTTATACGGTCATCAAGGGCTTTGATGGCACCGAAGCGATTATCCCCAATGACACGCTGATCACCAACGTGGTTATTAACCACGCGTTTCCAGATCGCAGCGTCGCGGTCAAATCAAACGTGACTATTTCCTACGATAGTGATCTCGATATCGCGATACAAATTTTAGCAACTGCGGCCAAAGCACATCCGCGGGTCGTGACCCAACCAGCGCCGCTAGTGCTTATCACCCGCTTGGGGGAAAACGGGATCGATCTCGAACTGACAGTGTGGATTAGCGACGAGAATCAAGGCCAATCAGTGCTTCGATCTGATCTACTAATGGAAATTTGGCGCGAGTTTCAAAAATCAGGGGTGCAAATTCCTGCCCAGCAACGCAACATCCAATTCACCGATAGCATCGTAAAAAGTTTTGTCGCAGGCGGAAATGAAAATTCGCTCGAAAACACAAACGGCACCATCAGTACAAACCCACGTCCATAGTTAATCTCGGAAGCTCTAAAACTTTTGTGTCTTTGGCCCCATCTAAGGGAAACAGTAGCGTTGCTGAACGCGTTTCGGCGTAACATTTATGGATGATTTAGTAGCGTTTTTATTCAGGAGATTTAGTTGGACATTTCTTTTTTGAGCGGTTTGATCGATTTACCATGGTGGGGTTACATTGTGGTGACGCTTGGCCTTACACATGTGACGATTGCCGCAGTCACCATTTTCCTTCACCGTGCGCAGGCGCATCGCGGTCTTGACCTGCACGCGATTCCAAGCCATTTTTTCCGCTTTTGGCTATGGTTGACGACCGGCATGGTGACCAAGGAATGGGTCGCGATTCACCGTAAACACCACGCCAAATGTGAAACCGCCGAAGACCCGCACAGCCCCATGCATTACGGCATCAAAAAAGTATTGACCCAAGGTGCCGAACTTTACCGTACTGAATCCAAAAATCAGGAAACACTCGAAAAGTACAGCCATGGTGTGCCCAACGACTGGATCGAGCGCAACGTTTACGAACGTTATTCGTGGCAGGGCGCTGGCTTGATGTTGGTTACCAATCTGGTCCTGTTTGGGCCACTCGGCGCGACTATCTGGGCTGCGCAGATGGTATGGATTCCGATTCATGCGGCAGGCGTGATAAATGGAATTGGTCACTATTGGGGCTATCGCCATTACACCGTAAACGACACCAGCACAAACATTACCCCGTTCGCGTTTTGGATCGGCGGCGAAGAGCTGCATAACAATCACCACGCATTTCCGACCTCGGCACGTTTTTCAATGCGCTGGTATGAATTTGATTTGGGCTGGTTATATATTCGCGCGCTGGAAACAATGCGGCTGGCGAAAGTTAAAAAAGTCGCGCCAAAACCAAAGTTTAATTTAGACAAAGCAGTTTGCGATATTGAAACCGTGCAATCCGTCATTGCGCACCGATTTGAAATCACCACTCGCTATGCGCGCTCGTTAAAGGCCACCTGCCGAAATGAAATCCGTCGCTTGCGCGCAGATGGCAAGGCCTTCAGCGGTATGCGCTCTAGCCGAGGCTATAACCGGTTCAAAGAGTGGATGATCGCCGACCGCAACACCTTGGCGGTTGAGCATCAACAGCACCTCGATGCGGCGCTGGGCAGCAGCAGCGTGCTCGAAAAAGTCTATGCCTTCAAAAAAGAATTAATGGCAACGTGGGAACGTTCGACCATTTCCAAAGAAGAGCTGGTTGCGAATCTGGAAGACTGGTGCAAGCGTGCCGAGGCATCCGGAATATTGGCGCTGCAGCAGTTCTCGCGGAAACTGCGTGCTTACGCGTAAGTCAAGTTGAAACTCTAGCATTGGAGTGCGTCTGCAGGCACTTTTGCCCGAAACTCCCCGCCTATGAGTGAAGTGGGCACCTAGAAACAGTAATGCTGTTCTCTGCGGCGACTTCAATCACCACCAAATAAAAAACCCGCTTAAAAGCGGGTTTTTTATTTGGTGAAACGGGAGAAGTAAAAATCGGGTTACTTCAACTTTGTTTCTTTATACATCACATGTTTCCGAGCTTTAGGATCAAATTTCATGATCTCCATTTTCTCGGGCATGGTGCGTTTGTTTTTGCTGGTGGTGTAGAAATGACCGGTACCAGCAGTGGATTCGAGTTTGATTTTATCGCGCATGATTTTTCCTTTGGGCTTGTCTTGGTTGGCTTAGACTGCGACGCCTTGAGCGCGCAAATCGGCTAGGACGACATCGATGCCCTTTTTGTCGATGGTGCGAAGCCCGGCGTTGGTCAAGCGCAAACGCACCCAACGGTTCTCGGATTCAACCCAGAAGCGACGATTCTGCAGATTGGGCAGAAAGCGGCGTTTGGTTTTGTTGTTGGCGTGAGAAACATTGTTTCCCACCATTGGGCCCTTGCCCGTTACTTGGCAAATACGCGCCATAAAGCACCTCATTAAAACGTTGATAGAGCGCCTCGTCGTTGAACAAAGCGCGGACCGAGAAGACCGGTTCCATTGATTGTTGTGTGGTTTTATTTCTGCTCGCAATTTTGCTTCTACTCTGCCCGACCAAATGCATTGAGTAATCAAAAACATAAGAGCAGCCCAAAATTATAACCAAAACCAAGCACTTAGCGCAAGGTGTTTATCATTTTGCTGTCGAATGGCAGGCGACTACTGCCGGGTTTAACCCATCATTCCCTGCTCTGCGAACGAAAGCGATGCGCCCGGCGCGACAATAAAATGATCCAGTACACGCACGTCTATCAGCGCTAACGCATCGGCCAGCGTTTTGGTCAGCGCTCGATCCGCCTGACTCGGGTTGGGCTCACCAGATGGATGATTGTGCGCAAAAATCACGGACGCCGCATTATGTGCGAGTGCTAACTTTACAATTTCGCGCGGATAGACACTGGTTTGCGTTAATGTGCCGCGAAAAATTTCTTCTACCTTGATCACACGGTTTTGGCTGGTCAGGAAAACGGCCACAAAGACTTCATGCGCTAGGCGCGCCAAGGTCAGCTTTAAATAATCGCGCACGGATTTGGGCGACGTGAGCGCATCCGTCAGCCTGATATCCTCGACCAACGCGCGTCTGGCCATTTCAAGCACGGCTTGAAGCTGGACATATTTTGCCTGACCGATGCCGTGGATGGCGCACAGATCAACTTCACTGGCTGCAAACAGCCCATTCAAACTACCAAACTCGACGACCAGATCGCGCGCCAGGTCTACTGCACTTTTGCCTTTTACGCCCACTCGCAGAAAAATTGCGACCAACTCTGCATCAGAAAGCGCCGCAGCCCCCTGTTTTAGCAATCGTTCACGGGGACGCTCATCTTCGGGCCACTCGGTTATCGACATATTGGGCTGGTCATATTTTTTGTGCGTTCATAAGTGGCGAAATAAGTGATGAAAGATGATGACCCCATTAGGCGGAGAACAATGAGCGGAACAGCCGACGAACATGCCGACAATATTTGGGCATTTGTTGAATATCGGAATCTTACTGTGGTGCGCATACGTTAGAATTCAAACTATGCCTCGCCCTTTTCAATCTGCCGTACCAACATCACAGACCAGTGCTTCTATCGCATCCACGTCTGTGTCGAACTTGGCGACCAACATGACCACATCCACGGCGCGATCAGTTGTGCTGGGCATCACCGGCGGCGTGGCGGCTTATAAATCTGCCGAGTTGACGCGCTTGCTCAAAAAATCGGGTTTCGATGTCCAAGTCGTCATGACGGATACAGCGACTAAGTTTATCACCGCGACCACATTGCAGGCACTCTCCGGCCAGCGTGTGTTCACTGATCTGTGGGATGACGAAATCCCCAACAGCATGGCGCATATCGAGTTGTCGCGACACGCGGATGCCATTCTGATCGCGCCAGCCACTGCCGATTTCATTGCCAAACTCGCCAACGGTCTTTGCAACGATTTACTGTCTACACTTTGCATCGCACGTAACGCCAGTGTCTGCCCGCTCATGCTGGCACCCGCAATGAATCGTGAAATGTGGGAAAACCCGGCGACACAGCGAAACGTGGCCCGCCTGCTGGCCGATGGCGTCATTATTCTAGGGCCCGATGCGGGTGAGCAAGCGTGCGGCGAGACAGGCTTGGGCAGAATGCTCGAGCCTGCGATCATGCTGGCAGAAATTGAAGCGTTTTTCGCATCAAAAAACTTATTGAAACCTCTTGCTGGCATACCCGCACTGGTTACTGCGGGACCGACATTTGAAGCGATTGACCCGGTCAGGGGCATTACCAATTCCAGCTCGGGCAAAATGGGTTATGCATTGGCTGAAGCACTGCGGGACGCAGGCGCTATCGTCACATTGGTGACCGGACCGACAGCGCTTACACTGCCGTCCAATATTAATGCGATCCAAGTCAAAACAGCTTCAGAGATGTTGGACGCTGTAATGCACAAAATAAGCGAAGTTAAGTTATTTTTTGCCGTAGCTGCCGTAGCCGACTATACGCCGGTGACGACACGTTCACAAAAAATGAAGAAGTCGAGTAATCGTTTAACGTTAGAACTTAAACCCACCGTCGACATTCTGGCGACGGTAGCGGCGCTCTCCACGCCCCCCTTCTGCATAGGCTTTGCTGCAGAAAGCCAGAACGTCATCGAATATGCTCGTAAAAAGCGTCAAAACAAAGGTATTCCGGTAATTGTCGCAAACTTGGCCACCGAGGCCATTGGCGCAAACGACAATCAGGTCACCATTATTGATGACACAGGCGAACACCTGATTCCAAAAGATAGCAAGATAAAAATCGCAAACGACATTGTTGCACACGTCGCCAAGCTCTTTTTGAGTCAATATGCAACACAAGGCGCGACCAATCACACGACAGCGCCGTCGATAACTCAGTCAATCGAATCCATCAAACTACCGCGAGTTCTCAATGCATAAGATGAACGTCAAAATTCTGGATGCTCGCCTTCATGACCAACTTCCTCAATATGCAACACCCGGCTCGGCCGGACTGGATTTGCGCGCCTGCATTGAATCAACCATGACGCTAAAGCCTGGCGAAACCAACCTGGTACCGTCAGGTATCGCTATTCACATTGCGGATTCGGGCTATACAGCGCTGGTACTGCCGCGCTCTGGGTTGGGACACAAACACGGCATTGTGCTGGGCAATTTGGTGGGGTTAATTGATTCGGACTATCAAGGCCAGATTTTTGTTTCGGTCTGGAATCGCGGCCACACTGAATTCACGATGCAGCCCATGGAACGGATTGCGCAGCTCATCGTGGTGCCGGTCATTCAGGTCGAATTCAATATTGTTGAGGAGTTTTCGGAATCCGTGCGGGGCGAAGGCGGATTTGGCAGCACTGGCAAAAAGTAATCTATTGGCTAAATGCATACGCCAATGCAAACACCAAAACAAACGCATAAAGCTTGGCTCACAAAACTGATTCGCAAAGCCGATTCAAAATTTACCGCAATCGATGTATTTCAAAATCTCACATGACGAGCGCATCATGACCAAAACGTTAGTTCGAGCCACATTTGCCGCGATACTCCTCAGCTTCTTTTCTCTGAACCACGTAACCCACGCGCAAAAAGCAGCCGATGAAAAACCACAAACGGGCCTCTCCAAAATCACCCTCTATGCAGGCGGACAGACCATTCACGCTGACGTTGCCGCCACCGAAGGTGCACGTCAGATAGGGCTCATGTTTCGCAAGCAAATGGGCAAGAACGAAGGCATGATGTTTGTATTTCCGCAGCTCGCCTATCACGCCATGTGGATGAAAAATACCTTGATCCCGCTTAGCGTCGCCTATATGGATGACAGTGGCAAAATTCTCAGCATCCACGAAATGGAACCACAAACTGAAATTTCTCATCAAGCCGCTGGGCCCGCGCGCTTTGCGCTGGAGATGAACGCCGCTTGGTTTAGCAGCCACAAGGTCAATGTAGGCGACACGATAAAAGGCCTGAATAAAGCGCCCAAATCAGACTAAACCGGGCTTGGTTTAAATCCACCGCAAACTAAACCCAGTCAGCGTAACTTTACTTATTTCAACCACCATCAATCACGTCAGATCCCCCGCTGCAAAAACGTCGGGAAATACCTTAAGGGATAACAATGAAAAACAGCCCCACTAAAACCGCAAACGCCGCAACCACCAGCAGGGCAACAACGGCAACAAACACAGCACTTGCAATCCTTTTTTTCGGCGCGGCTATGGTAAGGCCCGCCCTAGCGCAAGTCGCAGCCGACAACAATACCGCGAATAAATCAGCGGGCACCACGCTTCGATATGTGGGTGGCGACACTCGCTTGGGGGTGGGCTTTGATAGCGAGCTCAACGGGCGCGCCGAAATTTTTCAGGTGCTGCAAAGCGCAGCAGATTCGGCCACGCTCGCTGAAGCATGGGCGGCACGTCACGCGGGCGGCTTAAAACTTTCGCGCAATTGGCTCGGCTCTGAAGCCAGCGTTTATAAAGTTTTTATTGCGGCTGATCAGGGCGAAAACAGTGTGCGTAAACTCACGCTAGGCGGTGGGCAAGAATATCAAAACTGGTACTGGACTACTTATTTAAGCAAAGGTTTGACGGGCGCGCGCCTCACCGACAGCGCTACGGCTGCCCTTACCCGTACGATCACCGGTGTCGATGCAGGCCGTCCTTTTGAGCAGGCTGTCACTACCACCACCGTCACCAATGTATTCCAGCGTCCTTACGAATGGGGCGTCGGCGCGCGGATTGGCCATTTTTATGAAGCCACGTTGTTACGTTTAACAGCCGGCCTTGATTACGATACGGGCAAATATTCGAATCACCAAACCACCGCATCGCTGGTCGGTGAAAAGTTTTTCGAGGGCAGCGGCATTTCAGTTGCACTGTCTGTCGAGATCAATCGTCGCAACGGACAATTCGTGACCGACCGCAGCGACAGCCGCGGCATGGCAACGTTGCGCTACGAATTTGGCGCGCCACCGTCCAATTTCCGGGCAAGCAAAATTACCCGAACCGTGATGTCAACCGAGCGGGTGCCTGATCCAAGCTGGAAAGCCCCGGACACGATAAGCGCAACGCAGACAGATCCATCCAATGGTGCGAGTGCAAACTCACAAACTACGTTGGTGAGCGCGGTTCCCGCTGCAAAAGATGCACAAGAAACCTATTTTGACCTCGGTGGATCAAAACTCAAACCCAAAGCCATCAAGGAGCTTGACGCATTAATGACGCGGATCGAAATCGCCAAACCGTACGCATCGATCAAGGTCGATGTGACCGGGCACACTTGTCCCACTGGCTCTGATCGCAATAACTTTCCGCTGTCGCAACGTCGCGCAGATGCCGTGAAGAACTATCTGGTCTCAAAAGGCATCGAGGCAAACGTCATCACCACGGTGGGTAAAGCGGGCAAAGGCGATTCAAAATATCCAGAAGGCAAAGGCTTGGGCTTCCGCCATCGCCGCGCAGATACAGAAGTTGTGATTTCCAAGGCGGTTCCCAATTTACCAGCCAATGCGGTTGCCCCAAGCACTCCCGCACCTTCTCTTAATCTCGCCAAGACACCCGCAACCGCGCCCATGATTGATCGTCCAATATCGCGCGAGGTGATTGAAGATGCGCCTAACCCTTGGAAAGATCGTGCGCTGCGTAATTCTGTGCCGCACAAAACCCGCGTGGATGTGTATCGATTTACACAAACCTCTGCCAGCGACACGCTCGGCACCAGGCGCTTTCTGAATCGTGCGCCGACCGCCGTAAACGACAACGTCACCGCGGCATGCGGCGCGGTCGCAACATTTGATGTGCTCGCCAACGACACCGATCCAGAAGGTGATGCATTGACTATTACCGGCGTGTCCAATCCCGGGAGAGGCAGCGCAGTAATTTCAAGCAACAAAATCGCCTACACGCCCAACCCAGCCACCTGTAGCGCGGGGGCAGACACCTTCACCTACACCATCAGCGATGGCAAGGGTGGCGCCTCAACCGCAACCGTTAATGTCACCCTGCAGTCAGCTGCTGTGAATGAGCCGCCGATTGCAGTAGACGACACCTTCACCGTCCGCTGTGGCGCATCGGCCACCCTTGACGTGCTCGCCAATGATCGCGATCCAAACGGCGATCCGCTGCGCATCACGTCCATCACCGCACCGCAACAGGGCTCCCGCGTATCGATTGCTGCCGACGGAAAAAGCTTGCTGTTGGCTCCCGCCATACTCTGCTTCAGCACGGATAGTTTCACCTACACAATCAGCGATGGACGCGGTGGCGTGGCAACCGCAAAAGTAACCTTGATCGACCCATAAACCCAGGCTTCATCGGGTTCAAAAAAGCCGCCGGGTGGAAATCCGGCGGCTTTTTTATGATGGCGACGAGCTGGTCATTTGGCCTACCTTGCATCAGTTTGCGTTAGGCGCTCTGGCAGGTTTTGACATTAGCTTAACCAGTCCAACCACCGCCAGAATGGGAATGGCGATGAATATCGCAAACGGCAAAAACACCAACAACAAAGCGAACAGCACCGCCACGATAGATGCCACCACCGCGAGAGCCAGCGCGCCCACCACCATCACGCCCGTCCCAGCCAAAACCACCGCCACCAGGATCGCAGTCAATATCAACACCGGAATCGCAATCGCCCAGCCGAGCGCTGAGTCTGAAATATCATCATCAAACCAGACCAGCGTGCCAGGCTCAACCGACCCGGCGAGCCATGTCGATAACGCGACCGCTGCCACCGCAACGGCTAACAATACGACGACTCCGAAAATGACTTTACGGCTTAGTGATGACGATCCCATGTTCTGCTCCCGTGTTGTTTATGATGTGTTGATGACGGGATTCTGGTGCAGAAAAGCAATATCTAAAAGTCAGAAACGATGGAATGCAGAATTTGTGGGGCAAAGTGAAACCCTAGCACTGGCGAGCGATTACAGGCACAAACATCTGATGCACCGCCCCCGTATTAGATCGCGATTTACAGATGGTATCAATTCAAACGGCCGCTAGCCACAATGCATCCCTTTCGTCTCCTGGTTTTCAGGTATAGCAGCTAATTGAAAGTGATTGCGCCGTTCGTACCGTTGTTTTAATCCTTGCGCAAGGACGCAACCGCCTACCGCTTCTGTGGATCCGACTTGAGCGGTATTTCAGTCCTCGCGCGCGCCAAGAATGTATCTAGCACGATGCTGCTTATTCAGGTGGGAAGAATTAAGCTCTACTGGCAACGTGCCTGCCAAGGCTTTCACCCGGATTCGAGGCTCAATACACTTGTTAATGCTGGTGTTTAGATATCGCGCTATCCAATCGCGATTTCACCCGCTCAAGGCTTCGCCGGAACCGCTTTTTTCGCCGGTGGCTTTTTAGCGGGGTCGCCTGTCGGCGTTGAGACTTTCGGCTGAGAACCTAAAATCATGGTTGCGAAACGATCCCGCAGCGTCGCCTGGCTGCTGTAGCTTTCCATCGTTCTGCCGAGGTTGCGGTCCAACGCAAGCAGCCGGTCAGCGGGCGTGGGATGAGTGGAATAGAGCAGGCTCAGGCCGCTTTGTTCGGCGCTGATATCTTGCAAGATCTGTATGACCGTCGGCAGGCCGTAGGGGTCGTATCCGGCGCGCGCAGCGAGCACCATGCCCATGCGGTCAGCCTGATATTCTTCTTCGCGATCAAGCGACAACAAAATCATGGACTTCGCTTCGCCAATACCAATCTTTATGGCTTCTTTGCCCAAAGCCCCGGTTTTTGCATTAGCATCGACGACCGCTCCACCAATAGTAAAAAGCGCATTACCCTTCAACTTTTTCTGATATGCCTTTAGCTGATGTTTTTGCACTACATGCGCGACTTCGTGCGCTAGCGCACCCGCCAATTCGGCCTCGGAACGCATTCTAAAAAGTAAGCCCGTGGTGATATATATCTGGCCACCGGGAGCCGCGCCGGCATTGGCGAGTGGCGAATCCAGCACCGCAAAACGCCACGGCAAATTCGGACGCTCTGAGCGCGACGCAATCACGCGACCTACTTGATTGACATAGCGCTGAATACGGTCACTGTCGTAGAGCGGTGCGGCACCTAAAATGCCCGACATTAACTGCTCGCCCAGCGAAATTTCTTCGGCCTCCGAAAACTCCTTGAATGCTTCCGTGCCTGATTTTGCGATGGATGAAATAGTATCGATGCTGGGAATCATGCCGCCAATGCCGCTTCTGCTGCCGGGCAAATTATTTAGCGCGGGCATGCCTGCACATCCGGCAACGACGATAACGACCCAGGCTAGAAATAGTGTTGAAAAAATTTTACTCATTTCTTTTCTCCCCGGCTGTTGGTGCCGCCGTTTGTACCGCTGGCATTATTGGGGTCGGCCGCGTTCGCATCGTCAATCGCATCTTGTGCAAGATAGGCAACACGGCGGAAAGCAAGGCGACCTTGTGTGGCGAGGCGATCTGCATCACCCTGACTGGCTTGAAAACGCTTCAGCTTTTCAAACTCGGCTGGATTCAACTGCGCACGCTCCACATCTTCACGCGAGAAACCGCGAATACCAACCGTGGCGCTCTGACCGCGAGTGTTACTGCGCGAATTACCCGACAGCAGGCGGTTAAAGCTCGCGAAGAAACCGCCGGAGGATTCAGTCTCCACCACCGTCGCACCACCACGCAGATGCATCATGCGCACCCAGCCCATATCGCTGCTTTTTTCTATCTTCACGCGGCTCCACGCACCACGTCGCTCCAAAATTTGGGCGGGCGTTTTTTCGACCAGCACGCGAATAAGCGTAGCCGAATCATCGGGTGCCTGCCGCAGCTCTGTCTGGCGATTGGTGAAGCTGGTTTCGTCGGCGCAGGCTGACTGCTGCGCGAACGCAAAAGCAACTATGCCCAACAGCGTGAACCAACCATGATGGAAATTTTTCATGCGCACCGCCTCCTAAAAAGCACATTTTTATTTTGACTAAGGTCTCACATTAGGCGCGCTATGTCTATCCCGTCAATAGGGTTTTTGGCAAGATACCTTTTGTTTGGTCTTTGTGCGACTTTGGTGCGGCTGTAATGGCGCACCACCACCACGAGCCTTATATACCCAATCGCTTCCAGATAGTTGACGGCAGGCCCGCCTGATTGAGCGTATAGAAATGCAAGCCTGGCGCACCGCCGGTCAACAATTTTTCGCACATATCGGTCACTACATCGAGCCCAAACGCGCGGATAGACGCGGTGTCATCGCCAAAGCCTTCCATTTTGCGGCGAATCCAACGCGGAATTTCAGTGCCACAGGCATCTGAAAAACGCGCCAATTGCGAGAAACTGCCGATGGGCATCACCCCGGGCACAATCGGGATATCAATGCCTTTGGCCTCCACTTGCTCCACGAAATGAAAATAGGCATCGGCGGTATAGAAAAATTGCGTCATCGCGGAATTCGCGCCCGCTTCCACCTTCTCGCAAAAGCGGCGTAAATCTTCGTCCGGGCTGCGTGCTTGCGGATGATATTCAGGGTATGCCGCCACCTCAATCGCAAAGTGATCGCCATGCTCGCTGCGAATAAATTTTACCAAGTCGCTGGCATGACCAAGCTCGCCCGCTACTGCCATACCGGACGGCAGATCGCCGCGCAACGCGACAATATGTTTAATGCCCCCCGCCTTATATTGATTCAATATATCGCGAATGCTGTTGCGGGTTGAACCGATACATGAGAGATGAGGTGCGGCTTCATAGCCTTCCGATTGGATCTCCAGCACGGTGGAAAGCGTGCCGTCCTGGGTGGAACCGCCCGCGCCAAACGTGACCGAGAAAAACGAAGGCTTCAGCTGGGCAAGCTGAACCCGCGTCTCGCGCAGTTTGGCAACACCCTCAGGCGTTTTAGGCGGGAAAAATTCAAAACTAAATTTTTTTTCGAAATCTTTTTGCATAACAATTTCCTGGTGCGCCATTTCGCAAAATCTGATGATCGAGTGTAATCGTGCTTCACTCCTACTCTTGCGGCAGAAGCGACCGACCACCGCACAATATTTGCCTCTCGCAATACATTGAGAGTACCAATAAAAACGCCGGCAGTCTTATCGACGACCGGCGTTATTTTTACGTCACTTAAATTGTGTATCAACCAACGCGGTTAATACCAATAAGTGTCGCTTTTAATAGCGATAGCTGTCGCCTTTGTACGGGCCCTGTGTCGACACATTGATGTAAGCAGCCTGCTCTTCACTCAATTGTGTCAATTGTGCGTTCAATTTTGTGAGTTGCAAGCGTGCGACTTTTTCATCAAGATGCTTTGGCAAAGTGTAAACGCCGATGGGGTATTTCGCAGTGTTGCCGAACAACTCCATTTGCGCGATCACCTGATTCGCGAATGATGATGCCATCACATAGCTGGGGTGGCCGGTACCGCAACCCAGATTGACCAGACGGCCCTTTGCCAATAATGTAATTTTCTTTCCATCCGGGAAAATCACGTGATCGACTTGCGGCTTGATTTCTTCCCACTTACATTTCTGCTCAATCGTCACGACATCAATCTCGTTGTCAAAGTGACCGATATTACAAACGATCGCTTCGTTCTTCATTTTCGCCATGTGCTCGAATGTGATGATGTGGTAATTGCCAGTGGCAGTCACGAAAATATCAGCCTTGTCTGCAGCGTAATCCATGGTCACAACGCGGTAGCCTTCCATGGCGGCTTGCAGCGCACAGATAGGATCAATCTCGGTCACCCATACTTGTGCGGACAATGCGCGCAATGCTTGCGCAGAGCCTTTGCCCACGTCGCCATAACCCGCAACCACGGCAACCTTACCCGCGATCATCACGTCGGTGGCGCGCTTGATCGCGTCAACCAGCGATTCGCGACAGCCATACAAGTTATCAAATTTTGATTTGGTGACGGAATCATTGACGTTGATTGCCGGGAACGCCAACTTGCCGTCTTTGTGCATCTGATACAAACGCATCACGCCGGTGGTGGTCTCTTCGGTGACGCCCTTGATTTTGGCGAGCCGTGTTGAATACCATGTGGGATCTTTGAGCAGTTTGGCTTTGATCGCGGCAAACAAAATGCGCTCTTCTTCCGCACCGGGATTCGCTAATACCGACAAATCTTTTTCCGCGCGCGTGCCGATGTGTAGCAGCAGGGTTGCATCGCCGCCATCATCCAAAATCATGTTTGTGTGGCCACCATCCTGCCACTCAAAAATACGATGCGTGAACTCCCAGTACTCCTCCAGCGATTCACCTTTGTAAGCAAATACGGGCGTGCCTGCTGCCGCGATGGCAGCGGCGGCGTGGTCTTGAGTGGAGTAAATATTGCACGATGCCCAGCGCACTTCCGCGCCCAGCGCTTCGAGGGTTTGGATCAGCACGGCGGTTTGAATCGTCATGTGCAGTGAGCCGGTAACGCGCGCGCCTTTGAGCGGCTGCGCAGCTGCGAATTCATCGCGAATCATCGTCAAGCCGGGCATTTCAGTTTCAGCGATTTTAATTTCTTTGCGGCCCCATTCGGCCAAATTCAAGTCAGCAACGTAATAATCGTTATTGATGAGATTTTTCGGTTTCAAAATTGCGTTCATAGTGTTGTCCTTAAACATTTGCCGCAGGATAGCGGGAGTCAAACTAACGGTGCCTTGAGCGCTATCTGCGGACGAAAAAAAGCGCCCGCAATCGTTCAAGATTGCGAGCGCCGTTGTGATCTTGTCAAGCCTGGTTAGACCTTAATTGCTACAAAGGTGTAATCGCAACGCTCCTTGACAAAAGAAGTATAAACGAATTCGAACTTATTTGTGCGGTTGTGTGAGATTACAGCCGCCACCAAAGTTGCGGTCACGGATTTTGGTAACTAATCATGGCGCCTGCGAAGCGCAATCAAGCAATCGCAAACACCAGCAAAAAAAGCCCTATAAAAATTCAGCCTCACAGCCAAAATTTATATTTTCAGCGGCCTTCTTAATGCCCTCGTCAACCACTTTTACAGTTGCGGCCGCTTTTTGGGAGCTTACTTTAAGGTGGGCTAAAAGTTTTAATTGTTCTTGATCCAAATTATTTTCTTCGTCGATGATATGTCGTCCCTCCGAGGGACTGCGGATATTAATTTTATGAACGGTATCCGCAAGATCTTTAATCGGACATTACTTTTTATGCTTTTTCTATAAACGGGGTTGGGATGGGTCGCAGGACGCGCCGCCTTGAGTAACAACAGGTAAAAAAATCAAAAAAAAACGCAATCAACTTTGATCGCGTTTCCTTGGTTTCTGACCATGATGAAGCCGCTGCTAAACGTTCGCTGGCTCACGAATTTTGGCTGCTCCTTTCAATCCCGCTGCCTCACGCAGCACGGCCACTTTGTCAGTGCGCTCCCATGAAAACTCCGGCTCTTCGCGACCAAAGTGACCGTAGGATGCGGTCTTCTGGTAAATCGGTTTTAACAAATCAAGCATCTGCACGATGCCTTTCGGGCGCAGATCAAAATGCGCAGCAACGATCTTCGCAATTTCTTCATCCGAAACAACACCGGTGCCTTCGGTATAAACCGTGATGTTCATCGGCTTGGCCACGCCAATCGCGTACGCGACCTGGATCTGGCACTGGCGTGCCAATCCGGCGGCAACAATGTTTTTCGCCACATAGCGCGCAGCATACGCCGCAGAACGATCCACCTTCGACGGATCCTTGCCCGAAAACGCACCACCGCCGTGCGGGCATGCGCCGCCATAGGTATCGACAATAATTTTGCGGCCCGTCAAACCACAATCGCCCTGTGGTCCGCCCACCACGAAACGGCCGGTTGGGTTCACCAAGTAGCGGGTATCCTGCAACCACGCTTTAGGCAATACCGGCTTGATAATCATTTCGACCACGGCCTCATGAATGTCTTTTTGCGACATCTCGGGCGAATGCTGGGTGGAGAGCACCACGGTGTCGACCGAATGCGGCTTACCGTCCACATAACGCATCGTCACTTGTGATTTCGCATCCGGGCGCAGCCACGGTAAACGGCCATCTTTGCGTAATTCTGACTGACGCTGCACCAGTCGATGCGCAAAGTGAATCGGCGCAGGCATCAGTACCGCGGTTTCATCACATGCATAACCAAACATCAAGCCCTGATCGCCAGCACCCTGATCGAGATTGTTATCCTGCGCACTATCCACACCCTGCGCGATGTCCGGGCTTTGTTTGTCATAGCAGACCATTACCGCGCAGCCGCGATAATCGATACCGTAGTCAGTATTATCGTAACCAATACGCTTGATGGTGTCGCGTGCAACCCCGATGTAGTCAACATTTGCCGTGGTGGTGATTTCACCGGCAAGCACCACCAGACCGGTGTTGCACAGAGTCTCTGCCGCCACGCGTGAGCGCGGGTCTTGGGCTAAAATCGCATCCAGGATGGCGTCCGAAATTTGATCCGCCACTTTATCTGGATGGCCTTCCGAAACAGATTCGGAAGTAAATAGATAGTCATTCATTTGGGTATCCCCACAGTCGTTAAAAAGTGTTGCATAACCATGAATACTAGCAGAATCCTGAATCTCAACCAATGCCCGATATTTATGACCGCGGTAAATGGTGAGCTCGTCGGGACCTCCCGCAAGTCATCGATTGCACATTCACGTTCCCTGATTTGCGCTGCGCCATCGGCTTCAACATCAACGCCACCAGCGGCTCCACGATTAGCCCGATTTTGACCGCGCTAAAAAACTTTTTGTTTCGAGCAGCTGGTGCGCTGCCGTTGCGCATCAATCACTCTCTGGGCGCATTGCTGGGCTGGCTGGCCTGGTGCTTGTCGCCGCGCTATCGCCGGATCATGCGCGAAAATTTTGCGCAATTTTTAACCGCCGCCGGCAGCACCCAAATAACACTGAACGCGGTGATTGCCGAGCAAGGTCGCGGCGTGAGCGAACTTGCAATAGCCTGGACAGCACCGATCAAAACCTTGTATTCACTGGTGAGTGAATGCGACGGATGGGAACATGTGGCCGCAGCAAAATCTGCCGGACAAGGCATTATTTTCGTCACCCCGCATCTGGGCTGTTACGACATCGGCGGACGCTATCTCGAAAGCCGCATTCCTGTTGTCGCGCTATATCAAAGCCCCAAGCAGGCGTGGCTTGAACCGCTGATGCAGGCGGGACGCGTGCGCGGCGGTGGCTCAACCGCCAGAGCCGATGCGTCAGGAGTTCGCATCTTGCTCAAAACACTGAAGCAAGGCGGCAATATTGTGATGCTGCCGGATCAAGTCCCGGCGCCTCAAGACGGTAAAACGGGCGGCAAAGCGGACGGAGTGTGGGCAAACTTTTTTGCACGGCCTGCCTACACCATGACATTGCTGCCGAGATTGGCCGAAACAACTCACGCCGCGGTGCTGTTTTTTTTCGCTGAACGGCTTACCCAAGGCCGCGGTTACAAGATGCATATTTTGCCCATGACTGAACCATTTTCAACGGACAAAAATATCGCGGCACGACAAACCAATGCGATGGTGGAAAAGCTGATCCTGATGTGTCCTCAACAATATTTGTGGGGCTACAATCGGTATAAGCATCCTGCCGGCGCGCCGCTGCCACCGGCCACCATAAACGACGTGACGTGAACCACGTAATGTAGACAATGCGCCATGCAATATATCAAATATATGAAGTGTAAGCCTAGCATTGGCGGGCCTCGACAGTCACTTTTGCTCTATCATGCCCGTCAATACTGGACCTTGCTCAAATGAGAGTAGCCCTATTTATTCTCTGGTGCATGCGCTGGCTACCACTCGCTGCGGTGCGAACGATCGGCAATTTTCTGGGCAGTTTGCTGTTTCACTGGGGCCGCCGACGAGTGACATTAATTAATTTAGCGAAGTGCTTTCCGCATAAAACCGAGATTGAACGTGAGGCCATTGGTCGGGGTGTATTTCAGCATTTATCAAGCGCCACGCTGGATTTAGGCAGGCTCTGGTATGCCCCCGTTGACGACGCGATTTCCCACGTAAAACTGATCGATAAACAGTACATGGACGAGTGGCGCGGCAAGGTTCCGGTGATCGTCTTAGCGCCCCATTTCGTCGGCCTCGATATCGGCGGCGCACGATTTTCGTATGAATATCCCGAAGCGTTCTCGATGTATTCCGAACAAAAAAGCAAAGTGTTTGATAACGCTCTGCGCAGCGCTCGCTTGCGCTTTGGTAAGCCGCTGCTGGTCACCCGAAGTCAGGGGCTGCGACCCGTACTGAAAGCGCTCAAAGAAAAAAAGCCGTTTTACTATTTGCCCGATATGGATTTCGGCGCAAAGGATGCGGCCTTTGTCGATTTTTTCGGTAACAAAACCGCCACCGTCACCGCCCTCTCACGGCTCTGCGAAATCACCGGCGCCAAAGTCATACCGCTCGTTACCCGTCAAACCGAAACCGGCTACGAGGCCGCGTTTTATCCTGCTTGGGAAAATTATCCGAGTGGTGATGCCGAAGATGACGCGCGGCGCATGAACACTTTTTTAGAAGAACGCATTTTAGAAATGCCCGACCAATATTTTTGGGTGCACAAACGTTTTAAAACCCGACCACCGGGTGAGGCGAGTTTTTATGATTAGCGCAATTGCGGGTCACTAACCGTCACTCTTGGGCCAGCCGCTGCGCCACTGTTTTTTTTCAGGCCTTTGGAAATCAGCTACATACCGATCAAAAACGCGCGCGAACTGTTCGAATATTGGAACGGGCCCCGAGGCATACGAGCACACGTGGCGTACACATGAAGAAAAAATGTCGGCACGCTTGCGTTCGGCGCATTCAAGCAAACCCATGGCAGCGCGGTTGCTTGAACGAACCAATGATGCGAACCGACGGCGTTTACTATGCCGTACCTTCCCAGTAACTCTTTGCCTTCGTATATGCTAGTGCGCCGACCTTGCGGCCAAGGTCTAGACCCGCGATATTGCCATCATCGAAGTGAATGCCCCCGTAGATACGCGATTGACCCGCTTCATTGGCCGCGTCGGTAAACGTAGCCCATGACAGTGTAAGGTCGACCGTAGGTAGCTTATTATCAGCACGCAATGTTTGGGCCGCTTGGGTGTATGTAGCGCCGAGGGTATCACTACCGGTAAATTGCTTGAGCACTTCTGCGCCGGCAGCGCTGAACGCGCTGTGACCGGATGTATATTCCGGAAACGGCGGTGTGGGAAATGTATCAACCTGATACGTGCGCCATGCCTCGCCCTGAATCGAGACGAAAGCTGCCGCGGGGCCGCCCGCACCAATGCCCTGCACGGTTTTACCGTTCATCAAATAGCGAATCGCCGAAAGCGGGCGCACGTAATCATAAAAACGCTTTGCTTCCCAGGTGGCAATAGCAGCATCGTGGATTGAATTGGAAACGGCGAAAAACATTTTCGCATCATTGTCGTTGCTATTTTTATCGCGGCTCGCGACAAATTGCGCAAACAGGCACCAGTGCCCGGGGGGCAGTTCCGAATTCGGCCCGTCTGCCCAATATTCGGCAATCACTTTTTGTTTTTCAGTCAGCGCTAACTGAACATCCATGACATGCTGCGCTTGTGCGGTAAATTCTGGCGTACCCAATGCCTTAGGTGGCGTGGGCCGAAATTGTCCCGCGCTCGTTAACGCAAACGGAGAAACATTGCGCCATTGAGGGCCAATAAAACCGGGGGTCCTCGCAACCCCGGTTGCATCATAGTAGGTCAGTTGCTGCCAATGATCGGGCGCTAAAATTCCGGACAGCGGCGTGGGCATATTAAATACTGCCGGAACATTTTTTGAAACATATCCGGTGTAATCAGAGTAAGCAACCCCACTTGCCGACAGCGTACCATCCTGGTTTGCGCCATCGCCACGGCGATAATCAAGCACCGCCTGTGCCGCTAAATTACCAACCCCTTCCGGTTTGGTGGCATCAAAGATGTTGATTGCGACAGTGAAGCCCAAACTCGCCATTTTGGCGTCAAAGCGTGCTTTCTCGGAAGGATACTGGTTGATCAACACAAGATAAGCCGCGTAGCTCATGGCTTTGGTTTTGTTTGACCCAGTACGCTCAATGTCGGGTCTACGCAATAAATTATGGAGCCGTGTTCCTACGGCAACGCTGTCGTAGGCTGCCCACGCGTCATAAATAGCGGTATGGAGCATGGCCAATGAGCGCGCCACCATGGGCGGTCCGGGCCTAATCACGCGAACAGCTTCCAACGCGCTTTTGTTCCACTCAACAACGACTTGGGGCTGCACCGGATCAGCTACGGGCGGCGCTAGGTTCGGCGTGGCGGCGTTAGTAGAATCGCTATCGGAACTACATGCCGCCAACGTAGCAGACACCGCGACGCCTGCACCCAGATTTAAAAAATCTCTTCGTTTCATCGCACGCCCCTTTTTAATTATTGTCAAATACCGACTGCAGGGAGAATGCGCTATTGAAAACAGATTTCATATACCTCAATCGCGGGTATCAGTGTGTTGGCATGGCGGTTATGCCGCTTGAACGATGGAGTAATCCATTTGCGCAAACATATTTATCGCTTGTTCAATCTACGATCAACGCCACGTCTCGCCGATTGACGATGAAGAGTGGTTTCATTACGACAAAAAGCGGGCTCTATGATCTAATTCTCCCAACCGGAAAGGGAAGGAAAGCTGACGCAGGCAGCAGACAATGCTGCGTCAAATCCTGGCCAGGCTTTCGAAACCGCAATTGCTTTGCCGGACAAAATGAAGCTGTCTCTCCAACTCTGCCGTTGCGTCCTGACGTCAGGCTTACAAAATGTGAATAACCGCCTGAAGCTTGGCTCACAAGTGATATGCCATACAAACAAAAAATCATAACAACTCCAGCAAGTTCAGCACGCCGGTCAGTAATTTAATTAAGTTGCGGGGTCCATGATGGGAATAAATGCCCGAACGCCATTACAGTTTGCAGCCTGTTTCAACCCCTAAAATGACTTGAACCTCGCTCGCTTCCCGAACCACCGTCACTGCTGTTCCGCAGCACAGCGCCTCAGTCAGCCCGGCCATAACTTCGGTTGCGTCGTAGTGCATGGCAATAATTGCGCTGGCACCACGCTGCTCCGCCTGCTGGAACATCCGCTCGTAGGTTTCTAAGCGTGCTTGTTCGCGTAGATATGTGTAGAAGGTGATGTTGCCGCCAAATAGTGACTGTATGCCGCCAAAGAAATTGCCGCCAATAGATCAAGTACGCACCGTAATCCCGCGAACCTCACCAAGGCTTTTAGTAACTTTATAACCGGGGCGCGTGAGTGCGATTGTCACCATTGAATCTTGCATTCGTGAGCTTTCTAATGGGCTTAAAATTTTTGAACCCGTCGCTTAATGCGAACGTGTCTATCCTCTGTTATCAATTATCTTGACGCCAATGTTGGCTATGGAAAAGTGAGCCCCGTAAACGCACTCGCGGCTGCTTTACACATATTTAAGGTACTAATAACGTTACCGTCTCTCGGCTAAAACATCGATTGATTTGTGGGCCGCCACACGCCATCTTTCCACCTTGCCCGCACTCGCACGGCAAAGGGTAGAATCAATTATTTGCGACTTTACCCTTTTTAATATGTCCTTCTTCCACGTTTTTATTCGCGGTGAACATTTCTTGATTGAGCAGAATGGTGTTCAATCTTGGATGGGGTTTTATAAAAATATTTATGTTGAGGCGGGCAGCGTGGATGAGGCAACCAGCATCGCCATTACGCGTACCTGTGCCGATCCCGTTTTCCGGGCTTCGGTGAAAAACCCACCCGATCAGCCGCCAGAATTAAACATCGAAGAGATCAACGAAATCGCGCATGAGCCGTCGCTAGTGGATAGCGCGTTTGCGTATTTTCCTGCCGAGACCCAATAAAACTTTTTACAACCTTCGCCATGAAACTTCGCTTTACTAAAATGCACGGTCAGGGCAATGATTTTGTGATGCTGAACGGCATCGCGCAGAACATTTCGCTTGCACCTGCGCAAATCCGCCATATTGCGAATCGTAATTTTGGCGTCGGCTGCGACCAGCTTTTGCTGGTAGAAAAAACCTTGTTGCCGGATGTGGATTTTTGCTATCGGATTTTCAATGGCGACGGTGGCGAGGTTGAGCAGTGTGGCAACGGCACGCACTGCTTCGCGCAATTCGTGCGTGACGAGGCGCTTACCGACAAAAATGTGCTTCGCGTTGAGACCATGAAGGGCATCATTTCGCCTTCGATCGGTGTGGATGGAGTGGTGACGACCGATATGGGCGCACCGCGGTTTTTGCCTCATGAAATTCCGTTTGTGGCGGATGGGGAATCCATTAAATATGCGCTCGATGTGGCCGGGCAAATGGTGACAATCGGTGTGGTGTCGATGGGCAATCCCCATGCCGTGCAGATTGTCGATAACATCGATCACGCACCGGTTTGTGAAATGGGGCCGCTAATTGAACATCACGCCAGATTCCCGCAGCGGGTGAATGCAGGGTTTATGCAAGTGCTATCGCGCGACCATGTGAGGCTGCGCGTATGGGAGCGCGGCGCCGGTGAGACGCTCGCCTGCGGCACGGGTGCGTGCGCTGCCGTGGTGACCGGCATCCGCTTTGGCCTGCTCAACAACACGGTGCGCGTCACTGCGCGCGGAGGCGAACTCACGGTAACATGGCATCCAGTTCAGGCGAATGCACCGGTATTGATGGCGGGCAAACCGACCTTGGTGTTTCGCGGTGAAATTAATATTAACAACAAGTAGCAACCTCAAAAAAAGGAAATGGCGTGTCTGACACTGATTTAACGGCTGACGAAATTGCGGCGTTTTTAACGGCGCATCCTGATTTTTTTGAAGCGCATCCCAATATTTTGTTGAGCCTCAATGTGGCGCATCCGCACGGTGGTCGAACAGTGTCAATTCCCGAACGCCAACTCATTGCCACGCGCGAAAAATCAAAAATTATCGAGGCAAAGCTTGGCGAACTTATTTCATTTGGCGAAGAAAATGACAAGCTGTCCGATAAAGTACATGCCCTCACATTGAAATTGATTGACTGCTCATCATTGGAGCAATCTGTGGATGTGCTTTATCTCGATTTGTTGGATAGTTTTCAAGTGCCGCATATGGCGCTGCGTCTGTGGGGCGTTGCGCCGCTGGATGATTCAGTCGGCGACACGTCCGCACCTGAGTTTCAACATGTGCCGGTCGAGCTCCAACAATTTGTTGAAGCCATGACCCAACCTTACTGCGGCAATCATCCGGTTTACGAAACGCATCTGTGGTTTGGCGAGCATGCGCCGCACCTGAAATCGTACGCCTTGGTTGCACTCAAAACGGATCGCTGTTTCGGCCTGCTGCTGATGGCATCCGAAAGTGCAGAGCGTTTTTACAGCGATATGGGAACCCTATTTTTGACGCGAATCGGCGACGTATTTGCGCACTCCATTGGCCGCCATGTCACCTCTTATCATCTGCCAACCGATGAGTCGACATCAGCCGAATAGTTTGTAAATAACAGCGATGTTAAATATGATGGCGGAGTTCACAGAATGCAAAACACGACACAAAGACCGTGAATGAAGCGATTGAAAAATATTTATCGCATTTGACGCATGAGCGGCGCTTGGCGGCGCTTACGCTCAAACATTATCGTCGTGACTTGGTACTGCTGGAAACAAAACTAGCGGAAGATAACGCGCGAATAACTGCAGCGCGCGGATTGAGCGCGCTGCAGCAAACCGATATCCGTCGCTTTGCGGCACAACTACATTCACGCGAGCTCGGGCCAAGATCCATTGCGAGGGTGCTGTCGGGCTGGCGCGGCTTTTTTGAATTTTTGCACCGGGACGCTGGCACACCCAACCCCGTGGATGGTGTCCGCGCGCCGAAAGCAGCCAAACGTTTGCCCGAAACGTTATCGCCCGATGAGGCCGTCCGGCTGGTCAGTTTTGAGGCCAAGACGCGCGACGATATTCGTGATCGCGCGGCGTTTGAGCTGCTCTATTCTTCAGGATTACGCGTATCAGAATTGGTCGGGCTTGATCTCTCGTCAATTGACTTTCCCGGCGCTGAAGCGCGGGTGTTGGGTAAAGGCAACAAAACGCGCATCGTGCCGATTGGAAAACATGCGATGGACGCTCTCAATCGGTGGCTGACGATTCGCGCAACGATGTCGGTCAATCCAGCAGATATTCATCGACACGCGCTGTTTCTAAGCCGCTTGGGTAAACGCCTGACGGCACGCACCGTGCAAACCAGGATCAAACTCTGGGCAACCCGGCAGGGCATTTCTGTCGAACCCCATCCGCATATGTTGCGCCACTCGTTCGCATCACATGTGCTGCAATCATCAGGTGATTTACGCGCGGTACAGGAAATGTTGGGCCACGCCAGCATCGCCTCCACGCAGGTCTATACGCACCTCGATTTTCAACACTTGGCGAAAGTTTATGATCTGGCACATCCGCGCGCCAGAGCAAAACCCAGGACAAAAACCGAGGAAAAAAAATAAATGCAGAATCGTCTCTTAAAAATTTCAGCGCGGATTCTGGTGGCTCTTGTGGCGATTACGCTCATTTTGTTGCTTGCGCTTTATTTCACCTTGCGCGCAAGCCTGCCGGCGCTCGACGGCGAGCTTACGCTAAGCAAACTTGCCAATACAGTCACCGTCACACGCGACGTCAATGGCACCGTCGCAATCGCTGCGCGCGACACGGTAGACGCGATGCGCGCATTGGGTTTTGTCCATGCACAAGAGCGATTTTTTGAAATGGATTTAACGCGCCGCGCAGCTGCAGGCGAATTATCTGCGCTGCTGGGAAGCGCAACGGTCGAATACGACAAAAAGAAGCGCCAGCATCGCTTTCGTGCGCGCATGAATGAAGTCTGGCCGACGCTACCGGTTGATCAAAAAAATATCATGACGGCCTATGCCGAGGGCGTGAATAGCGGCGTTGCAGGATTAAAAGCCACGCCATGGCAATACACGTTGCTGCGCACAGCAACGCAGCCTTGGACGGAAATAGACTCCATGCTGGTCATGTGCGAAATGTTTTATATGCTGCAATCAAAGTCCTTCGATGGTGCATTTGAAAATGCGCAGCTTCGCGAAAAAATGAGTGAGCCTGTCTTTGCATGGCTAAAGCCGCTGGGGGGAACATGGGATGCCGCACTTGACGGCAGCGTCGTCGCACCCGTCAAGATGCCCACTGAGGAACAGCTGAATGTTCGCGCTTCCAAAGTAGTTTCTGTGGCGTCTGCCGCGTTGGAAACCACATCGGAAGCCAGTTCGAAAATCAACGGTGCGTTTGAATGGTCGCCACTCGCAACCAGTGCCTCATCTGATAATGAAAATCAAGTGGGCAGCAATGCCTGGGCCATTGATGGCACGCTCACCAAAACTGGGGCGGGCATGTTGGCCAACGATATGCACTTGGGCCTCAGCGTTCCTAATATCTGGTTTAGGGCCGAGTTTGTGGTGGGCGAGGTATCTAATAAAGCGAGCGCAAAAAGAATCGCAGGCGTGACGCTGCCCGGCGTGCCCGCGCTGGTGGCCGGCAGTAACGGCAATATCGCCTGGGGCTTCACCAATTCATACGGCAAATGGTTTGATTGGGTGCCAATCACCGCAGCCGAACCGATCACCATACAACGCGAATCCATCAATGTTAAATCGGGCGAGCCGATCGAAATAGATATCCGCGAAACGCAATTTGGCCCCATTCTTGAAACTGTTGTTGAAAACACCGGGCTTAAAACAACCGGCATCGAAACAACCGCCGATAGAAAATATGCGTTGCACTGGATCGCACATCGGCCCGGCGCGATCAACCCCAACATCATGCAACTGATGTTCGCCAAAACGGTGGACGAAGCGCTCTTGATCGCGCAACAAAGCGGCGTGCCGCATCAAAATTTTCTGGTGGTGGACAGCACCGGCAATTTGGGATGGACGATTGCGGGTCGTATGCCGCGCCGTTATGCTGAAAATAGAGTTGAAAATATCGTTGAAAATTCGCAACGCGCGGGATGGGGCATGCCGGCAGATATGAGCAACGAGTGGTTGCCAGTGGCGGAATATCCTGTCATAAAAAATCCACCCGCAGGCCGCCTTTGGACGGCGAATAATCGACAGCTGGGTGGTAAATCTAGCCCCGGTGGAGACTCGGCGGGTGGGACAATAATTGGCGAGGGCGGATTTGATTTGGGCGCACGCGGACAGCAGATTCGCGACCGCTTGTTCCTTCTGCGCCAAAATCCAAACGACAAACCCATCGACGAAGCGGCGCTGTACGCCATTCAGCTAGATACCAAGGCGCGATTCATCAAGACTTGGGCGCAACGGATGCAAAATGTGGCGGCACAAAATCCCGGCCAGGCAAACGCGGCGGACGCTTCACGGCTGCTCACTGCCTGGAACGGTAAGGCAGATGCGGATCAGGCGGGATATTTGCTGGCAAAAACATTCCGGCAGAAAGTGCTGGATCAGCTTTGGAAATCATGGTTGAGTGCGGCAACAGGCACTGAGCCAAGAACCACGTGGGACGGACGTTTTGAATATGCTGCGGTGGCTGCGATTGAGGTGAAAGCGCCGCATTTGCTACCGCTTCCTTTCAAGACGTGGGATGCGTTCCTTGCGGCACAATTCACGTCAGCCACGGACGATTTAATCAAGGCTCACGGCTCACTTGCCGCATCGGTATGGGGAAAAATCAATGTCGCCATGATTCGGCACCCGTTGTCGCGCGCCGTGCCCGCCTTAGGCTATTTTCTGGATATGCCGCGCGTGCCGGTATCGGGTGATTCAAATTTACCCAAAGTCGTAGCGGGCAATTTCGGCGGTTCACAGCGAACCGTCGTGTCGCCAGGACACGAGGAGACCGCCATCCTGACGATGCCCGGCGGCCAAAGCGGGCATCCGCTATCGCCGTACTATGGCGCGGGGCATGGCGATTGGCTGGCTGGCGTAGCGACGCCCTTGCTTGCGAACGTAACGACTCATACATTGCGCTTGATCGCGCCGACAGTATCGACAACCAAGTAAGATCAGCAGAGCTAAGGGTTGCCGAGCCAATCCACCTTCTCGCACCAGCATCTAGTAACGGAAAAATCTCTTTAAGCTGCCAAACAGCGCCTTATACTTTCCACTAATCAGCGTCCCATATTTTCCACTTTGTCGGTTTTTTGAGAGCGATTTTTACGCGGTTTAAAG
>ENA-OFCD01000033-OFCD01000033.1-metagenomes-genome-assembly--contig:-NODE-33-length-85824-cov-5.535578_pt1 | contig 85824 bp, 75 predicted proteins | sample MGYA00153392_OFCD01 | MGnify analysis MGYA00153392 | reverse complement strand
ATCTTGCCGACGTACATCACCTCTTCTTCGCACTCGGTGCGTTATTTTTTCTTGCGCGTCGTCTTTTTGACGGTTTTCTTGGCAGTTTTCTTTGCGGCGGTCTTTTTCACGGCGGTCTTTTTCACGGCCGATTTTTTCCGGCCGACGGTCTTCTTCGCGGTCGTTTTCTTGGCGGTGGCTTTCTTGCGGCCGGCGGTTTTTTTGGCCGTCGTCTTTTTCGCTACCGCTTTCTTGCGGCCGGCAGTCTTTTTCGCGGCTTTCTTAACGGTCGATTTCTTAGCGGTCGTTTTCTTCGCGGTCGTTTTTTTGGCCGTCGACTTCTTGGCGGTCGCTTTCTTGGCGGTCGACTTCTTGGCGGTTGCTTTCTTCTTGCGCGTCGCCTTCTTACGTGGCGCTGCGGGAGCCGTCGTCGACATCTCGTCGGGCTCCATCATGTCGTTGCTGTCCAACTGATCCTCCTCGTCCGCGAATCGCGGAACGATCGATGCGTGGAAACGTATCAAGCTCAAATGAGATGTCAACGTCTTTGAAAGCATCTTATACTGCGACAAGGATTATTGCAAGATTCCCATACGTGCGCGCGGACGAGCGTGCTCGCATCCCACACGACGTTTTTTATTTGCCTGTCATAAAAATTCGCCCGAAGCGTCGAGACGTCAGGCGTCCCGTCGATGCCGAATGTTTTTCGAAATCGACGCTTTGGACGCGCGAACCGCCGCCCGTGTGTGCGTGAGGTAGCGGCCCTGAGTTTTGCTTCGGGCTTGACGACGGCGCTATACTTAGGGCGTTTTCGCAAGCGACCGGAGTCGAAGTGCGGGACGATAGAAGGAACGAGGACCGTTTGAAAAAGCCGCTGATCATCGTCGAATCGCCGACGAAGGCGCGCACCATCAAGAAGTTTTTGCCGCCGCGTTACGTGGTCAAGGCTTCCGTCGGGCACGTCCGCGATCTGCCGAAGAGCACGCTTGGCGTCGACGTCGAGAACGGGTTCGAGCCGCGTTACCTCACCATCAAAGGTAAGGGCGACGTCATCAAAGAGCTCAAGGCTGCGGTGAAATCGGCGACCGAAGTCTACCTCGCGACCGACCCCGATCGCGAAGGCGAAGCGATCGCGTGGCATCTCGCCGAGATCCTCAAACTCCCCAATCCCAAGCGCATCGAGCTCCACGAGATCACGAAAGAAGCGGCGCTCCACGCGATCGAGGACGCACACGAGATCGATATGCCGCGCGTCAACGCGCAGCAGGCCCGACGTATTCTCGATCGCCTCGTCGGCTACAAAATTTCACCGCTCCTGTGGGCGAAAGTTCGTGGCGGCCTCTCCGCCGGCCGCGTCCAATCGGTCGCAGTAAAGCTCATCGTCGATCGCGAGCGCGAGATTCTCGCCTTCCAGCCGCGCGAGTATTGGACCGTCGCCGCCGTCTTCGAAAAGCTGATGGACGCGTCGCTCGCCCGCATCGCCGATGCCGTGCCGATCGTGTTTCCGGCCGAACTTCACGAAATCAATGGAGCGAAGATCGACGTCACGAGCGTCGCACAAGCCGATCAAATCGTTGCCGATCTTGCCGATGCCGCTTATGCAATCGCGAGCGTCAAGCAACGCGAGACGCGCCGGAACGCAGCCGCCCCGTTCACGACGTCGACGATCCAGCAGGAAGCCTCGCGTAAATTGAAGTTCCGCGTCCGCAAAACGATGCAGACCGCACAAGCTTTATATGAAGGCGTCGATCTCGGCGCCGAAGGCACGCAAGGGCTCATCACCTACATGCGTACGGACTCGACGCGCACCTCGGAGAGCGCACGCGACGCCGCGAAGACCTTCATCGACGAGACCTACGGCCCCGAATTTCACGGCGGCCAAAAGTCGTTCAAGGTCAAAGAGGGCGCGCAAGACGCGCACGAAGCGATTCGCCCGACGTCGGTCACGCGGACGCCCGCATCGTTGGCGAAGATTCTCAAGCGCGACGAACTCCGGCTCTATCAGCTCATCTGGGAACGCTTCGTTGCATCGCAGATGGCGCCCGCGGTCTACGATCAAACCTCCGTCGATATTTCGGCGACGCCCGCACGCGGTAACGCAACCTACACGTTCCGTGCGACGGGCAGTGTCCTCAAATTCGCCGGCTACACCGCCGTGTATGAAGAAGGCAAGGACGACGAAGCGCCTGCGAATCCCGACGCGAAAGCGAAAGGTCGCGTGATGTTACCCGCGCTCTCGACCGAGGACGCGATCGAAAAACAATCGATCGAACCCAAGCAGCATTTTACCGAGCCGCCACCGCGCTTCACGGAAGCCACGCTCGTCAAATCGCTCGAAGAGAACGGGATCGGTCGCCCGTCGACCTATAGCTCGATCGTCGAAACGATCCAGGCGCGTCAGTACGTCGAGCAACTCGATCGTCGCTTCCATCCGACCGACATCGGGATGCAAGTCAACGACCTGCTCGCCGAGCATTTCAAAGACATCATGGATCTCAAGTACACGGCGAAGATGGAGAGCGAACTCGACGGCGTCGAGGAGAAAGGGATGGACTGGCGCGTCGTGCTCGGCCAGTTCTACACGCCTTTCATTCACGATCTCGACGAAGCAGAGAAGAAGCTGCCCAAGGTCGAGCTCAAAGACGAGCCGACCGATGAAATCTGCCCGAAATGCGCCAAAGAGATGGTCATCAAGACCGGCCGCTTCGGTCGCTTCATCTCGTGCACGGGTTATCCCGAATGCAAGACGACGAAGCCGATCCTCAAAGACACGGGCGCCATCTGTCCCAAGGATGCGGGCATGGTCGTCGAGCGTAAATCGAAGCGCGGCCGCACGTTCTTCGGCTGCGCGAATTACCCGGCGTGCGACTTCGTTTCATGGGATCGCGTGATCCCCGAACCGTGCCCCGAGTGCGGGTCCTACGTCGTCGCGAAATCCAAACGCGGCGTGCTCTCGTTCGTCTGCTCCAAAGACAAAGAGCACGACACGAGCGCGATCGGTCTCGCCAAAGAAGCGGAAGAGAGCACCGATGGAAACGAGACGCTCACGGCTAGCGAGCGCGAGATCGAGCCGCTCGAAGTATGACGCGACCGCGAATTCGCGTGATCGGTGCGGGCCTCGCGGGATGCGAGGCTGCGTGGCAAGCGGCGAACGCCGGGTGCGATGTGGATCTTTTCGAGATGCGCCCCCACGTTCGCGGTCCCGCGCATCAAACCGATCGCTTCGCCGAACTCGTCTGCAGTAATTCGCTGCGGGGGGCGGCGCTTGAAAACGCGGTCGGCTTACTCAAAGAAGAGCTCGCGCGCATGGGCTCGCTCATCATCTCGAGCGCACGCGAAGCGGCGGTTCCGGCGGGCGGCGCGCTCGCCGTCGATCGCGAGGTTTTCGCAACGCTCGTCGAATCGCGGCTCGCCGCGCATCCGCACGTGACGATCCACCGAGAAGAAGTGACGTCGATCGATCCGGGCGTTCCGACGATCGTCGCCTGCGGCCCCCTGCCGAGCGATCCGCTCTCCGATGCGATCGACGCCTTACTCGAGCGCGTCCCGCTCGGGATCATGAGCAAGCGGACGCGATTACACTATTACGATGCGGCTTCGCCGATCGTCGCGACGGAATCGCTCGATCTCGGACTGATGTACGAGAAGTCGCGCTACGACAAGGGCGACGGCTCCGATTATCTCAACATCCCCCTCGATCGCGAGCAGTACCTCACCTTCGTGAACGATCTTCGTACGCTCCCGAAGCATTCGCCTAAGGAATTCGAGGCGGATTCCATCGGCGGTAAAGCGCCGTATTTCGAAGGCTGCTTGCCGATCGAGGAGATGGCGATTCGCGGGGAAGATGCGATGCGTTTCGGCCCGCTCAAGCCCGTCGGCTTGCGCCATCCCGAGACGCTCGTCACGCCGTACGCCGTCGTGCAGTTGCGTAAGGAAGACGTCGCCGGAAGCGCCTACAATCTCGTGGGCTTTCAAACACGGCTCACGTGGCCCGCGCAAAAAGAAGCGTTCGGTAAACTGCCCGGGCTGGCCGATGCCGAGTGGGTACGGCTCGGCGTGATGCACCGTAACTCGTTCATCGATTCACCGCGCTACCTCGGGCCCGATCTTCGTCTGCGTGGTGACGGTCAGGTGTGGTTTGCCGGCCAGATCACCGGCGCCGAAGGGTACGTCGAGGCCGCCGCGTGCGGGCTCATCGCCGCGACCGCGGCCGCGCGCGAACTTCATGGGCAGGAAGCGATCGCGGTACCCACCGACACCGCGCTCGGTGCCGTGGTCGCACATCTGCAGAACGAGCATTCCACCGACTTCCAGCCTGCCAACGTCAGTTGGACGTTTTTCTCTCCGATGCCGGGCAAACCAATACGCGACAAGCGCGAACGTCGCGGGAAGCTCGCCGAACGCGCGCTCGCGCACATCGATACGTGGCGCGATGCGCTCGCTGAATCGCGCGAAACGGTCGCATCGGTCTGACCGTCGTGAGCGAAGAAACGAATCGCCCCGAATCGGGGGACCGCGACACCGCCAAACGTGCCGCCGACGGGTTTTTCATCATGCCCGCGCTCTCGAGCGATCTCGAAAATCTCGTCGAGATCGATGTGGCGTTGACGCTTCGCGAGCGACAAAATGAGATTTTGCGGACGAGCGTCGCTGCCGACGGGTGCATCGTCGCGCGCGATGGCGAGAAGATCGTTGGATTCGTTTCGTGGGATCTAGGATTTTTCAATCGGCCCTTCGTGCGCTTGCTCGTCGTGATCGAGTCGCATCGTCGATGCGGGTTGGGTCGCGCGTTGTTACTCGCCGTCGAGCGAGCTGCCGCGGCATACGGCGAACTCTTCGTCTCGACCGAAACGATCAACGCACCGATGCGAGCGCTGCTCGCGGTCCACGGGTACGAACCGAGCGGCAGCATCGACAACGTCAACGCTCCGGGAAATGCCGAACTCGTCTTTCACAAAAGCCTCGCCGAACCGCAGACGGAAGGTGAGCTGCGACCAGGGCGCGCGGGATGACGCGCGGGATACCGTGCTATGCGTATCCGATCCACGACAATTCTCGCCGTCCGCCGCGACGGAAAACTCGCGATTGCGGGTGATGGCCAGGTCACTTTCGATAAAACGATCATGAAGCACGGCGCGCACAAAGTGCGTCGAATCGCCGGTGGTGCGGTTCTCGCCGGCTTCGCCGGGAGCGCCGCCGACGGCATCACGCTCCTCGAAAAATTCGAAGGCAAGCTCGGCGAGTACAAAAATAATATCGTCCGCGCGTCGATCGAGCTCGCAAAAGAATGGCGTCAGGATCGCGCGTTACGGCGCCTCGAAGCGCTCCTGGTCGTGGGAACGGCCGAACATCTCTTCGTGCTTTCGGGGACGGGTGATGTGATCGAACCCGATGAGGGGATCGCGGCGATCGGAAGCGGCGGACCCTACGCGCAGGCGGCCGCGATGGCCTTGATTCGTCATAGCACGCTCGATGCCGAGAGTATTGCACGCGCGGCTCTCAAAGTTGCGGGACGTATCGATATCTACACGAACGAGGACATCGTGTGTGAAGTCGTGTGATGCTATGACTGCTCGTCATTTTGACGTTTTCCGCGCCCGGGTTCTTGCGGCGATCGCAATCGGTGCGATCCTCACGCCGCCCGCGTTGGCGCGGACGACCGCGTCGACGCGCGCTGGCGCCCCTGCGACCGCAACGGCGCCCGCGACGGCGCTCGGACCGGGCGTGCCCATCGCGCCCGCGCTCGTCCACCACCCGGTCTCGACGCTCGTTCCACGCGCGCAGCAAGCCTTCGACGAGGGGCTCACGCTCGTGTATGCGTTCAATCGGGACGAAGCCCGGAAACGCTTCGAACATGCCGCGGCGCTCGATCCAAAACTCGCAATTGCGTGGTGGGGCGTCGCCCTCGCGGTCGGGCCCAATATTAATTTTGGTATCGATGCCGAGCGTCTCGTGACGGCGAGCGCCGCGATCGCGCGTGCTCGCGCGCTCGCGAGCAACGGAACGCCCGTCGAGCGCGCGCTCATCGACGCGCTCGCGCGACGCTATCCCGGGCGTGCGAACGCGCCGACCGAGCCCGGCTACCGCGCATACCGCGACGCCATGCGCGGCGTGCACGAGGCGTACCGGGGCGACGACGACGTCGCGACGCTCTACGCCGAAAGCGTGATGGATAGCGACGGCTGGACGTGGACGGATGGCGAACTCGACGCGCCCGGGCGATCGATCCGTACCGCGCTCGACGGCGTCCTCGCGCACGATCCCGGACACGTCGGGGCCAATCATTATTACATCCACCTCATGGATGCCGAGGGCGTCGCCGCGCGCGGCGTCGCGAGCGCCGAACGGCTTTCGATGCTTCACGTCGAGCCTGCGGCATCGCATCTGCTGCATATGTCGGGCCACATCTATCTCGACGTCGGTCGCTTCACCGATCTCGAACGCGACAATCGAATCGCCGTCGATGACGATCGCGTCTATGCGGCGACGCTCGGCACGAAACCGACCGAGCTCGATTACTACCGCCACAATCTCGACTTCTATACGGGAGGGGCGGTGATGCTCGACGATCGCATCGAGAAAGAACGCGCCGTAGGGTTCCTTCGCGAGATCCAGAGCGCCGATGCCTTGCTCGTCGCCGCACGTGACGGTCACTTCGCAGACGTTCTCGCCGCGCCACACGTCGCGGCGACCGCATCGTTTCACGAGCGAGCGATCGACCTGTATGCGCGCGCGATCGCTTCGGCAGCGCGTGGCGACGTGCGACGCGCGCAAATCGAAACCGATGCCTACGACGCGCTCCTGCGCTCGGAATCGTCGGCGGTAGCCGGGCGATTCAACATCTATTACACCGCACTCGGCGAGCTCGCGGCCGCGCGGGTCGCGCACGCAAGCGGCGACGACGACACCGCGACGTCACTTCTTCGCGAGGCGATCGCGGCAACGAAATCACTTCCTCCCGAAGCCTTTCCCGTCTGGTTTTTTCCGGCCGGCGAGTGGTTGGGATGGATCGAACTGCGCCGCGGGAACGCGGTCGCCGCCGAAAGAGCGTTCCGCGATGATTTGGCGCGAACGCCGCATAACGCACGCGCGATCTTCGGGCTCATGGAAAGCCTCGGTCACCAGGGACGCGCGATCGAGGCAGGTCCCCTCGCCTACGATATCGTGGCACATTGGCGCGGACCGCTCGCAAATCTGCGCGTGGCGACGCCCTAAGCCCGGAACCGGAACGATTTGTTGCGGGTTGAAAGTAAGGACCATGATCGCAACCGACGACCTCATCGATTACGTCCGCGCAAATCGCGAACGGTACCTCGGCGAACTCATTGATTGGATCGCGTGCCCGTCGGTGTCTGCCGATCCCGCGCGTCATCACGAAGTGCGGCGTTCGGCGCATGTCGCGGTCGCGCGTATGAAAGCCGCGGGTCTTACCGAGGCCTGCGTTCTCGAAACCGATGGATTACCCGTCGCGTATGGATCGTGGCTTCACGCCGCGCCGGGCGCACCGACGGTTCTGATCTACGGTCATCACGACGTCCAACCCGAAGATCCGCTCGCGCTCTGGGATTCGCCGCCGTTCGTCGGCACGGTTCGCGAAGGGAAGATCTTCGGTCGCGGCTCGGTCGACGATAAAGGTCAAGTCCTCATGCATCTCGCCGCGATCGAAGCGCATCTCCGCGTTCGCGGGTCGCTACCGATCAACGTGAAGGTCGTCGTCGAAGGCGAAGAAGAGATCGGTAGCCCCAATTTCGAGTCGTTCCTCGCGCGCGAAAAAGATCGTCTCGCCTGCGACGTCGTCGTCGTCTCCGATACCGCGGTCTTTTCCGAAGACACGCCGTCGCTCACGGTCTCGCTGCGCGGTCTCGTCCATTGGGAGGTGCGCGTTAGTGGGCCAACGAGCGACCTGCACTCGGGCTACTTCGGTGGCATCGTTGCCAATCCGATCGAGTCACTCGCGCGTATGATCGCGACACTTCGCGATGCCGACGGGCGCATCGCCGTACCGGGATTTTATGACAACGTGCGCGAGCTCGGCGCGAGCGAACGTGCGGAGATCGCTTCGTTGCCGTTCGACGCGCAGAAAGAAGCGCGCGGACTCGGCGTGAGCGATCTCGCCGGAGGCGAGCGCGAGCGACTGCCACTCGAACGCATGTGGATGCGACCGACGCTTGAATGCAACGGCATCTACGGCGGCTACCAGGGCCCGGGTGGCAAGACGATCGTGCCGAGCTTCGCGCACGCGAAACTCTCCGCACGACTCGTTGCCGATCAAGATCCCGCACACGTCAAGCGCGCGGTGCGCGAGCATCTCGAAGCGAGCGCACCCGCGGGCGTGCGCGTCACGATCGAATCCGACGGCGATACGCGCGCGGTGAGCACGTCGCGCGACCATCCCGCCGTTGGTGCGGCGGCGCGCGCGATGCAGCGTGGTTTCGGGAAGGCGCCCGTCTTCATCGGCACGGGCGGGACGATCGGGCCGGTCTCGTCGTTCGATCGTATCTTGCACTTGCCGCAGGTCCTCATCGGCGTCGGCCTACCCGACGATTGCATCCACGCACCGAACGAGAAATTCGATCTCGCACAATTTTACGGCGGCATCGAGACGATGGCGTATCTCTACGACGAACTTGCCGAGGCGCGGTAGCGCGTGAGCGAATCGGTTCTGGCGCAAGTCGCGCTGGCGCGCGCCGTCGACGCCGCATACGACGTCTTCGGTGCCTACGACGTCGGCGAGATCGAGTTCTGTCCGTGTTGCCATACGCGGATCGCGAGCCTGATCGCGGGTCTCCACGCGCCCGATCGTCGTCGGTTGGCGATGATGGATGTGGCGGAGTTCTTCGCCGATATCTTCACCGATGCGACGGCCGATGAAGCGACCTTCAAGGCGCTCTTGCCGCGTGTCCTCGAGCTCGCCGTCCCCGGTGAAGACGAGATCGCACACCTCAACGTCGCGGTGCTCGGTCGTAAGCTCAGTGTCGCGCGGTGGGAAACGTGGCCCGCAAACGAACGCGCGGCAATCGACTCGTGGGCGCAAGCATGGTTCGCAGCGACGCTCGTGTGCGGTGACGCGCATGGCACCGTGCTCGACGACGTCCTCTGCGCGCTCGGCTATCTCTACGACGACATCTCGCCATTTCTCACGCAGCTGCACGCCGCGAACCCGCTCGCGCGGCAACAGGTCGCGCATCTCGTGCTGACCGTTTGCTTCGCGCTTTCGCACGCACGCTCGCCGCTTCGCGACGATTGGAGCTGCATCGGTGCGCGCTGGCAGAAGGGCTCGCGGCCGGAACGTCAGATGCTCACGTGGCTCGTCACGCACGCGTCGCACGCGCGGCTCATCGCCGACGCCACGCGTGGTGGATGCCGCTGCGTTTGGGTCCGTGATAGTACGGCAGACGACGTCGATGCGGCGCTCGCGACTTTCGCCGTGGAACTCGCGATGGGAGCCCTCGGCCGGATGCGGGCCTAAACTCGGCTGCCCGCGGCCGCGCTCTTCGCAGCTTCGGGATTCTGTTGCGACGACACCGAATCACGTGAGCCATGGCAATCCCAGATGCGAATCTCACCCCTCGGCAAATCGTCGCCGAACTCGATCGTTACATCGTCGGTCAAGGCAAGGCCAAGCGTGCCGTCGCAATCGCGATGCGCAATCGCTTCCGGCGCGATCGGTTGAGCGACGACATGCGCGACGACATCATTCCGAAAAATATTCTCATGATCGGACCGACGGGTGTCGGCAAGACCGAGATCGCGCGTCGACTCGCGACGCTCGCGGGGGCGCCGTTCGTGAAAGTCGAGGCGACGAAATATACCGAGGTCGGCTACGTCGGTCGCGACGTCGAATCGATGGTCCGCGATCTCGTGGAAGCCGCGATTCGGATGGTACAAGACGAACGTCGCGCCGAGGTCGTCGAAGCCGCCGATGCCGCGGCAATCGAGCGCGTTATCGATCTCCTCTATCCCGATACGCGGCCGCCGACGGCCGCGCAACCGATGAACGCCTTCGCGCAATCGCTCGGCTCGATCTTCGGTAACACGTTCCAGCAACCACAGGCGCCGCCGCAACCGACGTCGCCCGCGCCCGCGCCCGAGCAAGCGAAGACGATTCGCGAACAGGCGCGCGCCGATGTGCAGCGCGGATTCTTCGACGTCCGGTTGGTCGATATCGAAGTGGAGGAGTCCGCGCAGATGCCGATGGGCATGATGGGCGGCATGGATCCCTCGATGGGCGGCGGTGGTGCGGATATGGGCGAGATGCTCGGCAATCTGTTGCCGAAAAAGAAAATCAAAAAACGCGTGACCGTCGTCGAAGCGCGGCGCATCTTCGCGCAAGAAGAAGCGAGCAAACTCATCGATATGGATGCGGTCAAACGCGAAGCGCTACGCCGGGCCGGAGAGAACGGCATCATCTTTATCGACGAAATCGATAAGGTCGCAGCCTCGGGGAATCGCGGCGGGGCGGACGTCTCGCGCGAGGGGGTGCAACGCGATATTCTCCCGATCGTCGAAGGCAGTACGGTCAATACGAAGCACGGCTCGCTCAAGACCGATCACGTACTCTTCATCGCGGCGGGCGCATTTCACATGAGCAAGCCCTCGGATCTCATCCCCGAACTTCAGGGCCGCTTTCCGATTCGCGTCGAGCTCGATTCGCTCTCGATCGACGACATGAAGACGATCCTCACCCAACCCAAAAATGCGCTCACGCAACAATACACGCAATTGCTCGCCGTCGAAGGCGTCGAGCTCACGTTTACACCCGATGGCATCGAACAGCTCGCGACCTTCGCGATGAAAGTAAACGAGCAAACCGAAAACATCGGCGCGCGCCGCCTTCACACGGTCCTCGAACGTTTGCTCGAAGATGTTTCCTACGCCGCGCCGGAAGAGAGCGGCGCGGTCACGATCGACGGAGCGTACGTGCGCGAGCGTCTCGGCGACATCGTCGAGAGTGCGAATCTGAGCACGTATATTTTGTAGGGGTGAAGGTGTGACCGAGATCGTTTCTTCCGGCGGATGACCGCCGGTGACCATCCGCGAGACGATACAATAGCGAACGAGCCCGTAACGACGTGCGAGACGTTTCGTTAGAATGGTCGATGTGGAAAACTCGACGACGGCAGCGATGTACGCGCACTCCATCTGTTGTGGCGAAAGCGCGCGCGAATAGTCGACCCCGAACGATTCAATCGAAACCGGTGTACGATTCGCGGGAGCCCGCTCCCGAGAGCTGATGGCCACGACAGCTTGGCATGCCGAGTTTTGCGCGGAGGCATTCGGCGAAGCTTCGGCGGCATGTGCCGCGGTCGTCGCGGATACGGAAAGGGCGATGATCGAAACGACGAACGCCGGTCGATGTGACTCGTGAGATGTAAGCGCGAGATCGAAAAATGGATCGACGGAGAGCTGCACATCCGGCACACAATAAAAAATTGCCGCAGAACCGATCCGAATGATCGAGTCGCGCATACAATGGCATGTCGCATACACCCGTAATGGCCCTCGCCATCGCGCTCGTGGCCTCAGCAACACCTTCGCCCGCGCCGTTACCGTCGTCGACGACGACGAAGGCGATCATCCACATGCACGGTTTCGCCTTCGTCCCCAAGACGCTGACGATCGCAGCCGGAACCAGCGTGACCGTCATCAACGACGACGATGAAGCGCATACCCTCTCCGCCGTCGACAAATCGTTTGATTCGGCGGGCCTAGATGCCCACGAGTCGTGGTCGCACGTTTTCACGACCGTTGGCACGTATGAATATCTTTGCGAATTGCATCCTTACATGAAGGGCCTCATCATCGTTCGCCCTCTCACCGCTTCGAAAGGGAACCTATGAATCGATCGCGCTTTCTCGAACACGTCGGCTGGACGGGAACCGGTATCGCCTTCTCGCTCGGTGCGGCAGGCACGATGGTGCCGCTCGCGGCGGGAGCGACGGCGCGAAGCATCGGCTTCGTGCAGATCAGCGACAGCCACATCGGCTTTCACCAACCGGCGAACGACGACGTCGCGGCAACGTTGAACGTGGCCGTCGATCGCATCAACGCGATGCCGGTGCAGCCCAACTTCGTCGTCCACACGGGCGACGTCACGCATCTCTCCAAACCGGCTCAATTCGACGATGCGAAGCAGATCTTGGGCCGCCTACGTGCGCCCCTCGTCGTGTTGCCGGGCGAACACGACGTCATCGGCGGAACGCAGGCATACTTCGCCGCTTTCGGTGCGCCGAAAGGGACGGGCGGATGGTCGTCGTTCGACCGTGAGGGCGTGCATTTCGTTTCAGTGGTGAACGTTTTTAATTTCGAGAAGATGGGTTTGCTCGGTACGGAACAACTGGCGTGGCTCGAGAGCGACTTACGCGGCCAGAAGCGCGACACGCCGATCGTCGTCTTCGGCCACGTGCCGCTCTACGCGCTCTATCCGCAATGGGGCTGGACGACGGAAGACGGCGCGAAGGCGCTGGCGTTGCTCTCACGTTTCTCTGCGGTGACCGTCCTCAACGGCCACATCCATCAAGTCATCTCGCATACGGAGGGTAACATCACGTTCCACACGGCGAATGCGACGGCATATCCGCAACCCGCTCCCGGCACGGCCGAAAAGCCGGGGCCATTACTCGTACCCAAAGATCGGCTCTTGGGAATGCTCGGCTATCGAAGTGTCAAACTGACGTCGGGTGAGACCGTGGTCGACGAGTCGACTCTCGCCTGAAACCGTGGACGAGGCCCGCGAACTCGAACGTGCCTTCGTCGATCGAGATCCGCGGGCACTCGATCGTGTGTATTCTCTCTATTTCGCACTGCTGTGCGCGGTCGCGCGCTCGGCGCTCGGCTGCGAGAGCGACGCCGAAGATTGCGTTCACGATGTCGTTCTGCGCGTCTGGCTCTCCAAGGAATCGTATCGACTCGAACGTGGGGCCCTTCGTGCGTATTTCATCGTGTGCGTCCGCAATGAGGCGCTGGCGCGCAAACGCAAGGCCGCACGCCGACATACGATCGACGTGCGCGCGATGCGTTTGACCGTCGACGATTCCGCGGAGTTTGCCGCAATCGATCACGTCGAATTGCGGCGGCTGCGCGAGGCGCTTCGCGAGCTCCCCGACGCGCAACGCGCGGTTGTCGAACTCGCGTATTTCGGCGATCGCTCGCAAAGTGAAATTTCGAGCGAGCTCGGGCTTCCGCTGGGTACGGTCAAGAGTCGGGTCGCAGCCGGTCTCCAGAAACTGGCGAGTTTTTTCGCCGTTAAGGCGGGCGGATGAGCGCAGCCGATCACCCGCTCGAGGATCTCGCTGCATACGCCTTGGGCATGCTCGACACCGATCGTCTTGACGAAATCGACGCTCACGTCGATTGGTGTTCGTCATGCGCGAGCGAGCTCGGTGCCCAGGAAGCGACCGTCGCCGCGATGGTCGTTACGGAATTTCCATCGCCCGTGCTTTCGGCCGATGCGTTACGCCGTCTCGCGCGCCGACGTCACGCGGTGCGACCCATCTCACGCATCACGTCGATTCGCGCGCTCGCGGTCGCAGCCGTTCTCGCCCTCGCGGTCGGCGTGCTCGGTGCGCTCGATATCCAGCAACGGCACGCGCTGCACGATGACGATGTTTTTTTTGCGGCGATCGTGACGAGCCACTTCGCACACGCTCAATTGCAGGCGATCGGTGGCGCGCGCGTCGATGCAAAAGTCGTGTACGATCGGCGTGGCCGTTGGTACGAGGTGATCGCGCGCGGCATCGACACGTCGTTTCGCATCGCCGTGACGACGCGAGAAGGCGCTGCGGCGCGGGAACGTCCCGAACGCTTCGTATCGCGGGGGCAAACGAGCGTCCTCGCGATCGAAACTCCGGAGGCGTTCGCGGGCCTGGAGCTACGGTCGCCGAACGGCACGGCGATCGCGCGTGTCTCGTTGCCGCTCGAAGGCGGTCGGTGAAGTCGGATGCCTCGCCTTGCGAATTTCCGGGAGGGCGGAACGAGCTCTAGACGAGTCGGGTTATAATGGCGATCGTGTCGTACATCCGTGAAATCATTCAAGACGGGCATCCCACGCTTCGCAAAGTCGCCAAAAGGGTGTCTATGGACGAGCTTGGGGACCCGCTCTTCCAGCAACTCATCGACGATATGTTCGAGACGATGTACCACGCCCCGGGCATCGGGCTCGCGGCGCCCCAAGTCAATATCGGGAAACGCCTCTTCGTCGTCGACCTTCAGGATGACGATGACGACCACGGACCCTTCGTCGTCGTAAATCCGAAATTCACCGTCACCGAAGGCGAAATCGAATCGATCGAAGGCTGCCTCTCCGTCGTCGGGATGATCGGCGATCTGACGCGCTTCGAACGTGTCGTTTGCACCGGCCTCGATCGTGATGGGAAGAAGATCGAGCTCGAGGGTACGGACCTCTTCGGGCGCTGTCTCCAACACGAGATGGATCATCTCGACGGCGTTCTTTACATCGATAAAGCAAAGAACATCCGACCGGCCGCAACGGAAGAAGAAAAAGAAGCGCTCGCCCAAGCCGAAGCCGAGGGCGAGGCGCTCGCGAACAACGCCCAAGCGGCAACTGTCTAGCGCTCCCGCGCGTGCGCGCGGCGTTTTCTTTGGAACGAGCGAATTTGCGGTTCCGGCTTTGCGCGCGTTCGCAGCCGTTCTGGACTGCGTACTCGTGGTGACGCAACCCGATCGACCGGCGGGACGCGGCCACAAACTCCGCGCGACCGCCGTGAAGGTCGCCGCGATCGAACTCGGCATCGCCACGATCGAACCCGAACGGATGCGCGATGCTTTGACCACGCTTTCGGGGATCGAAGCCGATCTCTATGCCGTGGCGTCGTATGGGAAGATCGTGCCGCAAGCCGTGCTCGATCTGCCGCGCCTCGGCGCCCTCAACGTTCATCCGAGCCTCTTGCCGTGCTATCGCGGAGCGACGCCGCTTCAGGCACAACTTCGCGACGGCATCGCGACGGGCGGCGTGTCGATCATTGCGATGGATGCGGGCATGGACACGGGCGACGTCGTGCTGCAAGAAGCGCGCGCGATCGGGGCGCTGGTGACGTACGGCGAGCTCCATGACCGCTTTGCCGACCTCGGGGCGGAGATGCTCGGCCGCGCGACCGCGCAGGCCCTCGCCGGAACGCTCGTGCGAACGCCGCAAAACGACCTCGGCTGTGCGGAAGATGCCACGCGGACGCTTACCCGACCGCTGCAGAAGGATGACGCGCTCGTGGATTGGAGCTGGCCTGCGCGCCGCGTTATCGATCACGTCCGGTCGCTCTCGCCGCAACCGGGAGCGCGCGCGAGCATCGATGGCGAATCGGAACTCGTGAAGATTTTGTTCGCCCGGCTCGCGCAGCCAACCGACGATCCGACGGAGCTCGCCATCGCCTGCGGGGATGGCCAGCGGATCGTCGTCGAGCGGCTCGTGCCGCCGAACCGCGGGGTCATGTCGGGTGTGGCATATCGCGCGTCGGTCGCCGCGCGGGCCGTCATCGGGCAACCGTCGTGAAACGCGCCCCCCGCTCAGGCATCGTGCGCCGTGACCCGGCCGCGCCGCGGCACGAGTCGCGCCCGATTCCCGTCGATCCCAAGCTCGCGGCGCGCGAAGTCGCATTCCAGGTCGTCAGCGACGTTTTCGGTGAGGAGAAGCGCGGCGCGCAAGCCGCCTTCGACGTCCGCGCTCGACGCGCCGAACTCGATGGTCGCGATCGTGGGTTCGCAGCCGAAATCGCATACGGCTCGATCAAATGGCGACGTCTTATCGATTACTACCTCGCTCCGTATCTCAACGAGCGCGAACGGCCCGTCACGATCGCCATCGCCGAAGTTTTGCGCATCGGGGTGTACCAACTCCGCTTCATGTCGGGCGTCGACGATCACGCCGCCGTTTCCGAGACGGTCAACCTCGCGTGGAAGCACGGCCACAAGGGCACCGCAGGGCTCGTCAACGCCGTGTTGCGACGCATGATCGCCGACGGCGCGCCCGAACTCGCGATCGATACGTTTAAGAACCAAAACGATTACTTCGGGACCAAATATTCGATGCCGTCGTGGATCGCGGGTCAGTACGTCGCGAGCTATCCCGACGTCGCCGAAGCCGCGATGGCGGGCGTCAATCTCGCACCGCAGCACGCGATCCGCGTCAACGGTCTGCGGAGCGACGTCCCGACGGTCCTCGAGGAACTCGTCGCACGCGGCATCGACGTCGTACGATCGCCCTACGTACCGGAATCGCTCATCGTCGATGCCGGTGCGCTCGGGGACGATCCGCACGGTCGTTGGAGCGTTCAAGGCGAGGCTGCGGCGATGGTCGTCGATCTGCTCGATCCCATGCCCGGCGAAACGATTCTCGAAATGTGTAGCGGCCGCGGAAATAAGACCGTGCAAATCGCCGCACGTCTCGGCGGTACGGGAAACCTCGTCTGCGTCGAGATCGACGACCGCAAGATTCGCGTCTTGCGCGAGACCCTGGAACGCTGCGGCGTCGCGGACGTCGGCATCGTCACCGGCGACGCGCGCACGGCGGCGACGGAGGTTGCGGCGCACGCGGTGCTGCTCGATGCGCCGTGTTCGGGTACGGGGATCATCGGTCGTCATCCCGAGGCGCGCTGGCGCAAGACGCCGGGCGATGGCGAGCGGCTCGCGATCGTGCAGGGCGAACTCCTTCGCTCGGCCGCAGCGCGCACGCTTTCCGGTGGGCGGCTCACGTATAGTGTTTGCTCGAGCGACGTGCGCGAAGGGCGCGCCGTCGTCGATGCGTTTCTCGCGGAGAATTCCGCGTTTGCGCGCGCGGCGTTGCCCGAGCGCTACGCATCGTTCGCGCGCGATGGGGACGTCGTCGTTCCGGCAGGCGTCGATGGACGAGATGGATTCTTTATCGCGACGCTCGTGCGCGTCGGCTAACCGTACATCGTGAGCGGCACGCTCTTCGCGATGCTCGAGCGCCTCGAAGCCGTCTGTGCGACGACGGTCGATCGCGCGTTTGCGGTCGCGTTTCCCACGCCGATCGAGCCCGTTCAGATCGCGCGCAAACTCGTCGCCGCATTCGAGTCGGGTGCCGCGACGAGTGGTCGTGCGGGCAGGCGTTTCCACGTGCGACTCAGCGTCGTCGATCACGCGCGATTCGCATCGGATATTCCTTACTTGCAGATGCAGTGGGCCGCGATGCTCGCGCGTCTCTCCGAGCTTTCCGGCCAACCCCAGAGCCCGCCCGACGTCGTTGCGGAACGCGATTCCGGCGTCGCGAGCGGAACCGTGACGATCGTGACCGAGGCGCTCGAGGAACCGGCGCGGCTCGCCCTTCGCGTTCGGCGTGGCATCCCGCTCGGCGCCGAACTCCCGCTCGATCGAGCGCTCACGATCGGCCGCGATCCCACGTGCGACTTGGTAATCGTCGATCCGCGTGTTTCGCGACGCCATCTCGCGATCGACGGCGCATCGCATTTCGCGGATCTCGGGAGCGCGAACGGTACGATCCACAACGGCGCGCCGGTCGCGCGAGGCACGCTCGGACTCGGCGATCTCTTGATGATCGGCGATAGCGAACTCGTCGTCGTGGGGGTCGCGTGAGCGGCGTCGGACATTCGCGCGTCGCGAGCCTCGAACTCGTCGCGGCGCTCGCGGTGTTGCTGCTCGTCGCGTTGCCGCGAAAGCGTCGCGCCCGCGAAGATGGGGTGCCTGCGATGCAGGCGGTGATCCTCTCGGTGGAGGATTATGGCGAGATGCGCACGGTCCGTCATGCCGCCCCGATTACGATCGGTCGGACGCCGTCTGCGACTCTCGTCGTCCACGACGCGCAAGTGAGCCGGTTGCACGCAAGAATCGACCTCTCCAACGGCATGCTCTGCGTCCGCGATCTCGACAGTCGCAACGGGACGCTCGTGAATGCGCGCCCGATCGACGCGCCCGTCGCCCTGCACGTCGGCGACGAGATCGATGTCGGCACGACGCGCATCGTCTTTCGAGGAGTCGGCGCGTGGACGTAGCGGTCGGAACCGAATTCGGCTTGATGGTCGGAGCGACGAGGGACGCGCACATCGTCGAGAACGTCGCACCGGGCGTCACGCTTTTCGCCGTTGCCGATGGATTCGGCGAAGTCGGGCGCGGTAATGCGACGGGTCCGCTGGCGCTCGCAACCGTGCGCGATTATCTGCGTCGGCGCCATCGTGTCGGATCGTTCGGGCGCAACGTTTCACCGACGGCTCTGCGTGCGATCTTGCTCGCGGCGCTCGATCACGCCAACGGCCGCCTCTTCGCGCAGAGCGGGAGCACCGACGATTTCGTGGGGAGCGGAACGTCGCTCACGACCGTGATGATCGTCGGCGGTCATGCCTTCGTCGGTCACGTCGGCGACGCGCGTGCGTACATGCTCCGCGTGGGGCGGCTCGAAGCGCTCACATCCGACGACGCGATGTTCGCCGACACGGCCGTGTCGAGTGCGAAATCGTCGATGCCCGCACGCCCGCGGTTACGCGGTCTCCTCTGGCGGAGCCTCGGAACGCAAGCGAAACTCGAAGCGTCGATCTCGCACGTCGAACTCTTGCCGGGCGATCAACTCGTGCTCTGCACGGACGGCGTCCATCGCTGTATCTCGAGCGACGAATTAACGAGCGTCCTCGCGGAGGAAGATCGCGCGGCCGACGTCGTGGCGCGTGTGATCGCGACGGTCAAATCGCGCGGCAATCTCGATAGCGGGACGTTCGTGATCGGTCGCGACTTGCTCGCACCGAGCGCCGGCGGGAACACGCCGTTCGCGCTCCCACGTGCGCTTCGCGCGGCGCTCGCCGTCGTCGCGATCCTCGCGTTGCTGATGGGCGGTGCCTACGTGGTGCGCTCCGGATATCCCGATCATCCCACTTCGGCAACGACTCCCGCTCGTTAGTGCGCGCCTCTTGCCGATGACGATCGCGCTTGCGGTCGGCGGCTTCGCGCTCTCGCTCGCCCCTGCGGGCGCAATCGGTCCGCCGTGGGTGCTCGCGCTTCTCGTCATCGCGTCGTACGCGTGGGTCTTGCGCGCGCCGACGAACGCGCGACGCGACGACGTTCTACCTGCGCTTGCGGTCCTCGTGAGCGCGCTCGGTCTCGCGACGGTCGCGCGGCTTTCGAGCGATCTCGCGCATCGCCAAGAGATATGGCTCCTTGTCTCGCTCGGCCTCGCGACCGCGCTCGGACCGGCCTTCGATACATTCCGTCGGTTCGCCGCCTTCAAGTATGTGTGGGTGCTCGGTTCGGTCGTGCTCTTCGCATTCGTCGCGGTCTTCGGCCAGGAAGTCAACGGCGCGAAACTTTGGATTCGCGTCGGCCCCATCCAATACGAACCCGTCGAATTGATCAAGCTCTTTATCGTTCTTTTCATGGCGGGATATCTCGCCGAAACGGCCGACGTGCTCGCCGCCGCCCGCGCGTGGTCGATTCGTTCGAACTTGAAATATCTCGGGCCGCTCTTCGTCGGCTGGGCGACCTCGATGGGCATTCTGGTCTTCGAACGCGATATCGGGATGGCATCGCTGCTGCTCGCGACGTTTGCCGCAATGCTCTACGTCGCGACGCGCCGCATCGATCTCATCGTCGGCGGCGGCATCGCCTTCGCGCTCGCGATGTGGGCGGCGGTCAAACATTACCCCTACGTCATCGCGCGTTTCGATGCGTGGCGCGATCCGTTCGCCGATCCGCTCGGCCACGGCTATCAAGCACTGCAGGGGCTCTTTTCGCTCGCTGCCGGCGGCCTGCTCGGAACGGGCTACGGTCTCGGCCATCCGGGATATATTCCCGAAGCGAGTACGGATTATATTTACGCTGCGTGGAGCGAAGAGTTCGGCGTTTTCGGCGGCGCGATCCTCATCGGGGTCTTTCTCCTCGTGCTCGTGCGCGCGCTCGGCGTCGCGCGCGCGCAGCCCGATCTCTATGCGAAATTACTCGCGACGGGTCTCGCGGCCACCCTCGGCTTCCAAGTCTTCATCATCATCGGTGGCGTGATCGGACTCTTTCCGCTGACGGGAATTACGCTGCCGTTCTTTTCGTACGGCGGCAGCTCGCTCGTCGCGAATTTTCTCCTCGTCGCACTCGTATGGGCGATCAGTAGCGAACGTTTGCCGACGCGTCAGATGGCGAAGACGTAGAGCTCGTCGCGATGTGTCGCGCGTGCGAGCGATGCGAGGGCGGTCTCTTCCGCACTCAGAATCGCCGACCGTCGCGCATGCATCGCACATGCAACGGCGATTGCCGACGTCGCGGGCGCTCCGGGCGTCTCCAGGAGCAGCCGCGCTGCGGCACGCGCGATCGATGCGTCGATGGAGACGATCGTGCCGACCGCTTCGGCGACCCGTTGGTGCGCCGCGTCGACGAGCGCGGTTGCGGGAACGACGATGCGAGCGAGCGCGCCGACGGCGTGCGCGAGTTGCGCGCGTGCGCGAACGTTCCCACGCGCGAGTGCTGCGAGGGCCGTGGCATCGACGACGAGGAGATCGACGAGCGGCGCGACGAGATCGGCTGCGTCTTCGCGCGAGAGCGGCCCGTAGGCGGCGACGAGTGCGCCGAGGTACCGCGAGGCTTTCGCCGTCGATTCATCGTGGCACACCGATGCGCGCGACGGCGTTTGTGGACGATCGTCGAGCGGCGATCGATCGGCGCGCGTGCCGACGGCCGGATCGGGGCCGATGAGACGGACGACGTTGGTCAACGGAACACGCGAGCGATGTGCGTCGGCGCGGCGTGGCGCCCGGCCGCTCATCCGTGCGACGACATCGGCGACCGCCCGGAAAACTTCGCGCTCGCGATCGAACGAAATTTCGACGCGGCGTGGAGGGGTAGCCATCGCACGCAAATTCGGGCTCGCGGCGTGGTGAGCCCCTGCCTAAAGGTCACTATTGATGGCGGCAAATGGCCCAATGAGCGAAGTCTCGAGCGGTGGGGCGTCGGGCGTCGCATCGAGATGCGGAGCCTTACCCGCAAGGTAATTCGTCGCCGTACTTACGGATCGACGAAGCCATCCGCGAAGAGCGCTTCGATATACGCGGCGATCGGCGGATCCACGCATCGGAGCCGCTCGCGCGTAGCGTTCGGCCATGGCGATTGGGGATCGTTCACGCCGACGAAGGCGCGAATGCACTCGGCGAAATATTCGTCGAGCCCCGTCGCGGCATATGGTGTCACGAAATCGCAAGCGTTCGCAAATGCGCTACGAATCGTTCGATCGTAACCGCTCCGATAAACGCCGCCGCCGAGGGCGCAGTCGAGTGCGTGCCCGAACTCATGAGCGACCGTCATCGGTGACGCGGAACGCAGATAGACCGTGCGTTCCTCGACGACGAAAAGACCGGCCGGAGGTACGGGCCACGCATCGACGTCGACGCCGAGGCGACGCAATGAAGCGGAAACATCGCGATAGCGTTGCGTTCCAGCGAGCGGTACGACCCGGATTCCGCGCTTTACGGCAAAGGCGAGTGCGGCCTCGCCGAATCGAGCGAGCGACGCATCGACCGATTCGGCAACCGCGCGCGAACCGCCGATGACGAGCGGCGAACGGGAGCGAGATTTCGAACACATATCGGTCGAGCATGCGCGATCGATATGATCTCACGATGTCCCGCATGTGACGGTTTCGGGCCGAGGGAGCTTCGACGATCTTGCGTTAAGTTCTCCGCATGCAACAATTTTTCGACGCCCTTTGGCAGGGAATGCTCGCGGGCGCAGCCGTTCGCGAGCGTAGCGCGGCTCCCGGCCCGCAAGCGCACGGCTACACGTCCAACATTCTGCAAGCCCTGTATTGGCTCGCTTTCCAAATCTCGAATGTCGTCGTCCACGGTGCGCGCGCCTAACGCGTACGCACCGCGGCGACGACGTGGCGCGAGCCCTCTTCGGTTCGCCTATCTCGTCGCTCGCTCGCGGCCCGGAATTGTTACATCGGCGTACGTCGACGTTTATTATTCTCAATGCAACAGCGAGTCTTCGCATCGGCCACGCGCAATCTCTGATATCGCGCCCAACTGAACGACCGTCTCGCTATCGACGACGCGTCCGCACGCGACCGATCCTCTTATCGCGTTCGCCCTTCGCGGCGACGCGCAGATAACGCTATGTCTCACCGATGGTCGTGCGTTCGCGACGGCGGATGCGATCGTACCGGTCGTCGCTCCGATCCGTCGTTCGGTTATCGCCCGAGCGTCGACGAAGTGTTGTCCGACGCGTCGATGCCGGTGCCTGTTTTGGGTCGATGACACGGGGCAACGACAACGCACTCGTTCGCCGTTCGGTCAAGCACGACGTTCTGCGTCTCCGTCTCATACCGATAAACGCTAGCCGTATGCGACGCGTCATCGAAAATATTCTCGGAACGGTCGTCATGGATTCGCGACTCGCTGCGTCCTTCGTTTCACGTTCGCGAACGTCGACGCTCGGTACCGCAGCCGAAAGCGCTCGCCGCTAGCGCTTGGGTCGAATGCGATAGATGACGCCCGCGAGATCGTCGGCGACGAAGAGGCTACCATCGGCTGCGAAGGCGATCCCCGTCGGCCGACCCACCCGCAAACCGTCGTCGTGTTGATAGCCGCCAACGAACGTCGACCATTGTTTGGTGGGATCGTTCCAATCGATTGCGGTCGTGGGTTCGTCGCGGTGCATCGGCACGAACACGACGCGCGGTTCGACGCGCGGCGTGTGCCACGATCCGTGCAATGCGACGAACGCGCCGCCGCGGAAACGTTCGCCGAAATCGTGGACGCCCGTACCGGGAACGTAAAACGCCGCCCCGATCGGCGTTTCATAAGCGGGCAACGCGACGCGCGCGACGGTTTGCGCGGAACAATCACGCTTGCCGTCGACGGGTCGGTGGTTTTCGTAGCACCCGGGCCAGCCGTAGTCGGCCGTCCCCGGATGCGCCGACACTTCATCGAAAACTTCGTAGGGATGACCTGCGGTGAGTTCGTCTTGGCCCGCGACGCCGGCCCAGAGCGCGTCCGTTGCGGGATCGACGGCGAGCGCGATCGCGTTGCGGATATGCGTCGCGCGAATCCGGAGGTTGCTGCCGTCAAAGTCCATCTCTTGAATGGTCGCGCGGGTCGTATCCGATTCGATACAGGCGTTGCACGACGAGCCGACGCTGGCGTAGAGCGTCTCGCGGCCGACCGCAACGCTCGTCGTGACGTGATGGCGGCCGCCGCCGGGGCGTTCGACGGCAATGCGTTCCGGTGTCGCACGCGCGACGCGATCGCCCGTACGATACGGCATACGCCAGACGCCGCCGTACGTGCCGACATACAGACTTCCGGCGCCCAAAGCGACGCCCGCCGCGATTCGATCCGGCATCGTCACGAACGTCGTCGCCGGTCGTGGCGAGCCCGTGGCATCGGGGACGATCGCGACACTGCGGCCGGAGGTGCCGACGATGAGATCACCATTGGAAGTCACGGCAAGTTCGCGCGGCGACGGAACATGCGCGATCGTCTCGATGATGAATCCTGCCGGCACGGTCGGAGCGATCGGTCCGCTTCGAGCATCACTCGTCTGGGCCACAATGCCGCATAGTGCGGCGAAGATTGCGAGGGCGAAGATCGGGGTCCCCCGGAGGATGCGGCGGTTCACGTAGTTCTCATTCCCTCAATTTGCAAGCAACTCCGCGCGCGGGAGATGCATGAGTCGATCGGCGATCTTCGCATGGGGCTTCTGGCGGGACGTTGAATTTATCACCTACGGCGGGGGCTAATACGGTGGCGTCTCTTTCGACACCCAGCGCATCGAGGACGTCATCAAATCGGAGAGTTTGCTAGCCTACGAGATGAGCGACGTCCCGCTGCCGCTACGGTGCACCCCTACGCCTACGCGTTTGTGAAAGTCGTTTCATCGAAACGGAGAAGACGGCCGGCGCGGGTCATGGCGGGGTGAATGAAGACGACGAGTTTTTTGATGTATTGCCGTATAAATAATCGTCGGACGACCATCGCGTTGAGTTACGACCTGGCTCCGTTGACACTTGCCCGGTGAAGACGAAGTTAGTCTGCTCTGCCGCACCGCTATCGCGACGCTAAACGATTCGCAAATGGTGCGTCGAGCGCAACGCGATGAAGGCGATCGCAAGGACGGCGTGACGCGTCGCGCAGGCCGAGAAGAAAGCGACGACATCGATCGCGATGGGGTCGCTGCCTGCGATAGCGCCGATTTCACCGACGGGGATCGACGTCTGCGCTCGTTGGCCGTGTTTGCGCATTTAGAGCGGCCGAGGATATGGATGCGCGAACCGGTCGCGATCGAGTACCGCGTATTCATCCGAATAGTACAGCGTGCCCGCACGCACGAACTCGGCAACGAGCGTCGTCTTGCCGGCGAAGCTGTAGCCGGGCAGCATGATTCCGTGGCCGCAGAAACTGACGACGCCCGTATGAACGGAGGTGTGCTTTGCGGCACGTTCGGCGATCCGCATGATGAGAAAGGGCTCGAAAAACTCGAACACGGAATCGAGTGGCGCGGGGCTTACGAGCCAAGTGCCGTTGAGGCTAAGGGCGTAAAAATTTTCTGTGGGATGCTTCCAAAACGCGTATTCCGCAACGCCGGTCGCGTGCGCCGTCTTTCGCGAACCACCGGGAGGCCACGCCCGAACACAATCGAGCATGAGGATGTTTCACTTGCGCAGATTTCGATCCGCACACCGTGCGCAGTCGCGGAAAGTCGTTGCGCTGACATGGCGCCTTTCGTGGCGCTCCCCCCAATGGGGTTTCTTAATTCACCGTGAATCTTGCGGGGCGATGACTCTGGAAAACGAGTGGTCGTCGTTCGTTACCACCGGTTTTATCGCCGCTTCAACTTCGGTGCGTTTTTCACCGTGAGACTTTTCGCGGCGGCTCCGTTTTAGTTGAGAACTAGGAGCGCGGCCGTGGGCGCGGTCATCCGTATCAACGGGATTCGTGTTACCGCCTCGACCCGTTTCGCCGCTAGATCGGCCGTACGCTTTGGCGGCGGTTGGCGCGACGATCGACGTGACGAGCGGAAGCGCGACTGCGGCGGCGAGCCCGACCCGACCGACGCGTGCGACGAGCTCCGCGCGCGTGAGGCGGGCGATTGGGCGAATGTCGACGGATTCGTTTTCGAGGAGGCCATTGTCACGAAAGCTTGCGAGGGCGACGGCGACGAAAGCCTCGTCGAACATACCGTCGAACGCTACGGCCGCTTTGTGGGCCATTTCCGAAATTGAGGTTTTCCCGTCGCACATGCCCCAAATTGTGGCTGCGCTTTTGTTGAGGCAGTACGCCTTTGTCGAAGTCTCGTCGTACACGAGAACTTCACCGGCAAGCTCTTTAACGATCAGGCTCGTCCGAGACTGAGGCAGGCTAGGGGCGTCGGCATCATTGGAAAACATGTCCCTGGGAACATACCTCGAATTTTATCAGCTTGACAACGCCCGATAAAGGGGATCCCAGTAGGTCAAAAGACTAGAGCCTACAGGTCCTTTCACCCAACGTCGACGACGCGGATTACGGGGTCACGGGACGGTCGAAAACTTTCGCCGGTCAAAACTGGCTGGAAGGACGAGGACATGATGTCTGTTTTATGCCGCGATTTTACGATTCAGTCCCACTCGGATAAACGTCCAATGACCGGTAACCTGACGCGCAACTCAGCGCCGCCATCCGCCGCTTCGGTAACCGTCATCCCGACGGATAAGGTCTCAACAAGGAACAGACCGCGGCCATCTTCGCTCATTTGGTACGGTAAGGCAGCGACCTTTCGTTGTAACCCGGGTCCACTGTCGCGTACCACGAGCACGGGATGTTGCCCATTCCACTCGACGGCCATATGCACGAGTCCCGGAGCATGTTCGACCGTATTCGCTAGCAGCTCGCCGACGATGACTTCACAGGTAAAGGCGTCCTCGGTGTCCCCGCACAGGCGCCGGAGGTAATCGCCAACTTCGATACGCATGACGTGCGCGGCGTGCGCGTCGCTTGCATGGAATCGCCAATGTTTTGTCTGAGCGAAAAAATCGGTAGGCAACGATGCGTCTTGAATACAGAATTGCAAAAGGAGCAGAGCCGCGTCGTCCGCGTGAGGCTTGCTTCCCAATACGAAATCGAAAATAAACTTTGCAGGTTGAGCAATCGCTGCATTGCCGACGAGCATCGAAATCGCGTCGCAGAGCTTTTTTTCGCCGGCGATCGCATCGCGAGCGTACTCGGTTACGCCATCGGTATACAGAGCTACGACCATTTCTTCCCTAATTTGAACGGTAAACGTCGACAGCATCAAATTATCTATCACGCCAAGCGGGAGGCCGCCATTTGGAAAAACCGTAGCAGCGGTTCCTGCTTCATATGCGACCAGCGGCGGCGGATGTCCAGCCGACGCGTATTGCAAATGACCAGATTTTAAATCGACGATGCCGACGAGGGCGGTTACGAACACTCCGGGTTGCTGCAGGCATAAGATTTCGTTGACTTCTAACAAAATCGATGCGGGGTCATCGAGGCGAAGTGCCGCGGAGAAGATCGCTTGACGGAGCTTGCCGACCGCTAGAGACGCCGCTAACCCGTGGCCGGCTACATCGCCGATCGAGAAGCAGAGACGGCCGTTCGGAAGTTCGAATGCATCGTACCAATCGCCGCCGACTAGCGAATCTTTTTCAGCGGACGCATAATGTGCCTCTAATCGTAAATTCGAGCGTTGCGGTAGGTGCCGCGGCAGAAATGCGATTTGTAACGTTTCCGCAATGCGTTTTGTTTTTTCTAGCGCCTGCTTTTGGTCGTCGACATCGATCAAGGTGCCGTACCAATCTAAAATCGTCCCGCTATCATTGCGTAACGGTTCGACTCGTGCAATGTGCCAGCGAAAGACGCCATCATGTCTGCGCAGCCGGAATTCTATTTCGATCGGCTGACCGGTTTTCAATGCGTGTGTCCACTCGACAATAACCGTTTGGAAATCGACCGGATGGTAGGCCGTCTGCCATCCCCATCCGGCTGCCTCTTCGGGAGTTTGACCGGTGTATTCGAACCAACGACGGTTGTACCAAGCCGCCCAGCCGGTCGGGTCGGCTCGAAACACGATCACCGGGACCTGTTGTGCGAGATTCTCAAACGCCGCGGCCAGTTCGCGCTTTCGCATGAGCACACTTATGTGAAGGGTGAAGAGTTGCACGAGCGCACGATCTCGCTCGGAAAAGAGATGTGAACTGCGGCTTCCGATCGCAAGGGCTGCGATGCAACGATCCCCTCTCATCACGGGAACGCCATAAAGCGCTCCCAAGCCGAGACCCTTGAGTTCCTCTGCCAACCCGTCGCCAATCTCGCCCGAGACGTCGAAACAGATCGCTTGGCCCAAGTCGAGATTCTTCGCGTACGGCACCTGGACGTCGGGAATTGAAAAGCCTTGCACGTCACCGCGAAGGCCGATCTGATTACTGATCGTCCACGAGCCGTCTTTGCGACGAGCGTTATAGGCGATGTCGACGTCCGTCAGCGAGTATAATCCGTTAAGAGCCGCGCGTTCGATCTCGTCAAGCGTGGCGGCATTGCCCATGGCAAGCCACGATGCTCCGAGAATCTCAAGAACACCCTCGCCGACCGCCTCTGGCAATTCTCCCACAGAAGGCGCACTATCCGATATGATACTGAAGCGCACCTCTGGCAGGCCGCACGACGCAGTTTCACTAGCGCGACGCGAAAATCTCGTGATCACCGGTGCACTTTTGAGGAATGCGAATGTCGGAGTCGACGGCTGGCAACGAATCATTTTAATGATCGAAGTTCAACTGCAGTCTACGTTTGCGCAGGGAAGGTGTTAGCGATCCTTGTTCAGGGAGAGGGGCGCGGGTGTCTTCGTTGCGTTCGGTTTATCACCAAGCTGCGCTATGTAGCGAGTGCAGCAACACTTGTGGTTTCGGAATAAGAATGGCGGCTAATGAATGGGCCACGTACGAGCACTACATGGCGGAGCTAGGATTTAAATTCGGAATCTTCAGATAATCCAAGGCTAGCGCTATAATCGAAACAGCTAAGCCTTCAAGAAAATTTATAATTAACGCATTCGGAAATTTCGGTCGATCGTTATCATTACTCGACGAGCCATGCTCGCACGGCGAAAAGTGAATGCCGGCGCTGATGCAATGTGCTGCGTACGGTAGGCCGCGAAACGTGGCCGACTTCAAGTCTCGTCAGCACGAATGGCGCGTGTGCCGCACACAATTGAATTCATATAAGCACCACGTCACGAACGCGGCTTGAACCCGTTCGCTTAAGCCTCCGGGCCGGATAGACTTTTCGACAATCCGTATTTCTGCCCGACCGCTAACCGCCGGCGGCGTTGCACGTTCGTGACCACCCCGATGCTCTCGTCGGTCAAAGTCTTTGACCTAGGCGTATGTGTAGGCCCTTTCGCTGTGTCACGTGTCCGATCGAAACGGGGGCTGCTCCAGATAATATCAACCGGAACTCGAGTCGCGTCAAGATTGGCTGCACGATCGCCGCACCGCCTTTGCGACAAAAATTGCGTGCAGATGATATGTCCACAAGACAGGTTGCCGGGGCACTGAATGAGATGGGACATCGAACGCAGCGCGGCACACCTTGAAGCGCTACGACGGTCTATGCGTCACTGAATTGTGAATCACTTAGTTGCGCGCCAGCCAAATGGTGGAGCGGATTTAGCTCGTCACGTCGGAGGCAACTCGCGCAGACCGATCCACGAAGCAGACCGATCCTCCGATTGATTCTCGCTCAAAGAGACGAGGGGAATTTGTATTTGACGTTCGCCGAGAACCTCAATGCAGAGGGGTATCGCGCACCCTGCGGCTTCCCGTGGAACGTTGCCTCGATAAGTAACATCATGAGCCGTCGCGGCGTAAATCATCGAACGGCAGCCGAGAATGCGTAAATGCCTAAACGCGCGAACCTAGGTCTCGATCGCCGCCCTTACACCCGAAGCGGACATCGTGGGGATTTGCATCAGGAACGTGACAAGCTACGCATCTGCATCGTGTGCCAAAATATCGGTCGCTGGCCATGTTCATCAGAATCTCTCGAATTGATGCGCGCCGAACTCGGCTGACAGCAACCGTAAGATTTTCGCTTCAATGGAGCTTTAGTGCTAGAATAAACGAGCGTAGCTATTCCGTCGGATCGATTGATTCGCGACGAACCGCGTTCCAGAGAGGATAGTAAAATGATCACGTGGGTTCCACGTCCCCCTAGGGACGAATTCGATGGTCTTATTTGGCTTCCGCGCTTGATTGACAAGGGGCGTCGCAGCCTCTTGCGTCGCGATGGCGGCGAGACCGTGATGAACGGGTATCTCTTTGGCGACAATGATTTCATAGACGCGCAGGTCCTGAAGTTCCTACGTACAGAGGGAGACGCGCTCGCGGATCAGCTCGCTATGTGTGCGGACGATGATGCAGTTGCGCGTGACGTTATCGCCCGCAGCGGACGGACGTTCGATGAGCGACGCGCCTTCAGCGTCGCTCTCGACCGAAGGTTGTTCGGATTTAACGTCATCGAGGCCGACGAAGGCCGAATGCAGCCCGGACCAGGACGCGATGCGCTCGCGTTTTTCTACAACCGAATTATGATGCCAATTCTTTACGTCGTCTTCCGGCGTGCGGAAATAAAACGCGAGAGAGAGCCTAAGAGGGTTGACGATCGCGCGCGGACGAGTCAGGTCCAATCATCTTTCGAAGTCCGCGACCCGAAGCAGCCTTAATTTGAGGACCGCGCTTCGAAAAATGGCGATGTTTCCACCGCAGAGGCGTACCGAATTGCGAACAAGGCATCGCGCGGCACGTTCGCGACTTTCCTTTGCTCGTATCGGTCTGCCAGTGGCTTGACGGGTTTAGAAGTCTCGAATACTGCGGAGACGTTTGCTGGTCAAGGGAACGCGACGGGAGTTTCAATGCGCGCGGCTTCGGCTGGGTTCACCCTAGGTTCGCCGAAGGTGTTTTCCGCGCCGTCAATATTCTGGCACCGGACGTTCTGGGGCGGGCCAATTCCGACCTTAGGTCGTTCTTCGGCGGCGTCACGCGAGAATCCGATGAGCGCACGACGCTCGGGTCTCGGCATTGATCGGACGACCCGCCCTTGGAACTTGAGCGCCTTCGGCCGTAGCGCCATTAAAGCACAGGGAAGCGTGCCAATCAAAAGCACGGCGACCGATTAGTAACCGAAACCTCTCAAGATGGCAAAAACCCTCGTAAATACGAGGGTTTTTTTGGTAGCCCCAACGGGATTCGAACCCGTGTTACCGCCGTGAGAGGGCAGCGTCCTAGGCCTCTAGACGATAGGGCCGTCTTGCTCCCGATCAAGGATTTGAACCTCGAATACCTGAGTCAGAGTCAGGCGTGTTACCAGTTACACCAATCGGGATTGTCTTTTTCTTCGAGAATTCCGCCCCGAAAAGGTCTCCGTCTGGCTGTGGCAATTCGGGCACAGCATGCGAAGATTTTCGAGCCGGTTGTCGTCCCCGATTCCGTTGACGTGGTCGATTTGGATGGAGAGCGGTTTCCCCCTCCAGTCCGAGATTCCGCATTCGATGCAACGATTTATAAGGAGACCCTCTTGTAGGAGGCGCAGTTTGACGTTCGAGCGGTTGCGGCTCTCGACAAGAACCCTGGCGATTGGTTTTGCCCGGGCTCTTGCTCGAAGCACGCCTCGATGAACGGCGTCGGTCCACGAAGCAGCGCAAAACCCGAATTGTACCCGGCAGGCCCGGTACGAATTGCCGTTATCGTAAAATCGCTGGACCTCGGCCCAGTCGTAACGCGGATTTCCCGGAGCACGGGAAGCCATGACCGCCGCTTCCGCTGTGGTTACCCGCATGCGATTGCGGACAATCGCTTTATACCAACTTTGATTTGAAATTCCGAACTCTTCGCGGCAACGCTCGGGATCGTTCCCGAGATCGTAGAAGGTTTGAATACGATTCCAGTCGTGCATGAACCGAGACACACGAACGTATGTTCGATATAAGGCCTTTTTAACCTGCATTCGAGTCGTAAAAAGGCTAACGAAAATGCGCGCCCCGGAGAATATAATTTATCGTCAGCGATTGTCGTCCCATCGCAGTCGAAAGCACGCGGCTTCCCCGCGTCGAAAGATAAGGCAACTTCCGAAGGAGAGATGTTTGCAGGCAGTTATTCTCGTTGGCGGAGAGGGGACGCGTCTTCGTCCGCTGACGTTCGGAACGCCGAAGCCGATGGTGCCGCTCTTCGGGATCCCGTTCCTCGAACGGACGCTCGGGCGGCTCAAGGAAGCTGGCGTTAACGACGTCGTCCTCGCTGCGGGCTACCTGCCACGCGCGATCGAGGACCATCTTGGTGACGGCTCGCGAATCGGAATGCGGATCTCCTACGTCGTCGAAACGACGCCGCTCGGCACCGCCGGGGCACTGCGGAACCTCGCCGACCACATCACGGATTCGTTCTTCGTCCTTAACGGCGACGTCCTCACAAGCCTCGACCTGCGCGCGATGATCGCATTTCATCGCAGGCACGGTGGTGTGGCGACGCTCCACGCGATTCGAGTCGATGATCCCTCGGCGTTCGGATGCATCCTCCGCGATGCCGACGACCGGATCTCGTCGTTCGTCGAGAAGCCGCCGCGTCACGAAGCGCCTACAAACGAAGCCAACGCGGGAACGTACCTCCTGGAACGCAGCGTTTTGGACCGCATTCCCGCCGGACGCAACGTCTCGATCGAACGCGAGACGTTTCCCGAACTTATCGCCTCCGGCGCGCATCTCGTCTCATTCGTCACGGACGATTATTGGCTCGACATCGGCCGCCCGCAGCAGTATCTCCAGGCCCACGGCGACGTCCTCGATCGCAAACTCGAACTCGCGTCCTCGGGCGATCCTGCGCTCTCGAATCGCGGCCGATTCTGGTACGTCGGTGCGGTTGGCGCGCCCGCAAACTTTCGACTTCCCGTCTTTATCGGTGAAGGCGTCGCCATCGATTCGTCGGCCATCGTGGGCCCCTACGCGGTCATCGGCGACCGCTGCAGCGTGGCCGCAGGGGCGGAGATTCGCGACGCGATCCTGTGGGACGGCGTGGAAATCGGCGCCGGAGCGGGGATCAGCGACGCGATTCTCGCTAGCGACGTCTGCGTCGGAAGCGGCGCTCGCGTGACGACGGGCGCCGTCGTCGGGCATCGTGCCAGGATCGCTGCCGACGCCCAGTTCGAGCCCGACGCTAGGATCGTGGCAGACGCCGAAACGATCGCTACGCCGACCTAATTGGTGGGCCGTGACGTTTGCGGCCCACCTTTCCGTGGTACGAGAACGTCTACTCTTCAAAACTCGGAGGCTCGCGTGCAACACCGTACGACCGCTCCCGTCCATGCGACGCAAACGCGTACGTTGTTTCTCAGTTCGTTTCCGCCCCGCGAATGCGGGATCGCGACCTTCACAAACGACGTCGTCGAAAGCTACGATCGGGCCTTTGACGCGCAGAGCGACGTCGTGGCTATCGACGAAGCGGGAGCCGAAACGCGGACGTACGCATCACGCGTCGTCGCGCGCCTTCAATCGGACGATCGTGCGTCGTATCGCGCGATCGCGCGCGCGATCAACGAGCATGCATCAGATATTCTTTGCGTGCAGCACGAGTACGGGCTCTTCGGCGGCCCTGACGGGCTCTGGTTTCTCGACCTGCTCGAAGACATCGAAAAGCCCGTCGTCGTCTCGCTCCACACCGTGCTCCCGCAACCGACGGACGAACATCGCTCGGTCGCTCGTCGCCTCTGCGAACGCGCCGATGCCGTGGTCGTGCTCTCCCAAACGGGCAAGGATATTCTCATCGGCGAGTACGGCATCGATGCCGGAAAACTCCACGTCATTCACCACGGTGTACCCGATGTCGCGTTCCGTTCCACCGATGGTCCGAAGGCGAAATTCGGGGTCGCGGATCGTCTCATCGTTTCGACTTTCGGTCTCATCAGTCGCGGGAAAGGCCTCGAGTTCGGCATCGAGGCGATGCGCGCCGTCGTCGCGCGGCATCCTGAAGCGCTCTATTTGATCCTCGGCCAGACGCATCCCAACGTGAGACGTCACGAGGGCGAATCGTATCGGGCCGAGCTTACCGCGCGAATCGCCGAACTCGGTCTCGAGAAGAACGTCAAGCTCGTCGATCGGTACCTCGCATTCGACGAACTCGTCGACTATCTCGCGGCGACCGATATCTATCTCACGCCGTACCTCAACCCCGTGCAGATCGTCAGCGGCACCCTCGCGTACGCCATGGGCGCGGGAAAGGCGATCGTTTCGACACCGTATCTTTACGCCGAAGAATTACTGGCGCACGGTCGCGGCTATCTCGCACCATTTCGCGACGCCGACGCGATCGCGGGCGCCCTCAATCTGCTCTTCGACGATCCGTTTTTGCGCCGCGCGACGGAACGCCGTGCGTATCGATTCGGCCGACAAATGACGTGGCCGCATGTGGCCCGTGCTTACGGTCGCGTCTTCACGAGCGTCCTTCCGGAGCGTCGCTTCGCTTCGACACAACTCGTGCGGCCCGCCTGATGTGGCGCGCACCGACCCTCGATCATCTCGTCGCACTCAGCGACGACGTTGGGATCGCGCAACACGCCGTGTACGACGTGCCAAACCGTCGTGAGGGATATTGCACCGACGACGTTGCGCGCGCGTTCATCGTGGCCGTCGCCGCGAGCGCGCACGCGCGCGATCGCGACACGGCTTTGAAGCTCGGGCACACCTATCTCGCTTTTCTCCTCGACGCACAACGTGATGACGGCCGGTTCCATAATTTTATGAGCTACGGTCGGCAGTGGCTCGATGAAGCCGGGACGCCCGATAGCAACGGCCGCGCGATTTGGGCGCTCGGCGTCGGCGCGCGCTTCTCATCTCGCGAGAGTTGGCGCCTGATTTGCGCGGATCGGGTCGAACGCGCGTTACCGCACGTCGCGGGGCTAGGGTTCATGCGCTCGCGAGCGTACGCGGCGCTCGGGCTCGCACACGCTTTCGATGCGAGCGGGCGTCGCCACCGTGTGATCGAAGAATCGCTACGCGCGATCGCGCGCGATTTCGCTACGAGCCACGCCGCGCATGCGACCGCGGATTGGGATTGGTTCGAAAACGAATTGACTTACGACAACGCGCGCCTTCCCGAAGCGCTGTTGCGAATTGGTACGGTCCTCGAAGATCGCGAGATCGTCGCCCTTGGAATAAGGACGCTCGCATTTTATGAGGCGCTCTGCGTCGAGGATGGCACTTTCGTGCCGATCGGCAACGCCGGCTGGCACCGGAAGGGCAACGCGCGCGCGCGGTACGCGCAGCAACCGCTCGAAGCCGCATCGCTCGTCGACGCGGGCCTCGCTGCCGAATCCGCGACGGGCGATCGCCGGTATCGGCGCCTAGCGGAAGCGGGCCTCGAGTGGTTCTACGGCCGGAACTCGCGGAGTATCGTGATGACGGTCGGCGGCGGCTGCTTCGATGGGCTCGAAGAAATCGCGGTCAATCGAAACATGGGCGCGGAATCCACGCTTGCATATCTCGCGAGCGCTTTCGCACTCGCACAGCCGGGCGCCGAGGTCCTGCGCATCGCACGTTAAGGCCGAGGCAGAACGGGCCACGATGGCGAATACAACCATGTAATGATCGTACAAACCGACGCTCTTAGCGATGTCCAGCGCGAAGCAGTCACTCACATCGACGGACCCGTTCTCATCTTCGCAGGCGCCGGTAGTGGTAAGACCAGAGTCCTCACGCACCGTATCGCATACCTGCTAGGCGAGAAGAAAGTTTTCCCCGATCGGATCCTTGCGGTAACGTTTACGAACAAAGCCGCGGCCGAGATGAAGACGCGTCTCGAGAAAATGATCGGGTCGGCCGTCCGCGATCTCTGGGTCGGGACGTTCCATTCGGTCTGCGTTCGTATTTTGCGACGCGACGGCAAGAAGATCGGCATCGCCTCGAATTTCGCGATCATGGACGACACGGATCAACGCTCGATCGTGCGCGACGTGCTCCACGATCTCAATATGGACGAGCGCCAGATCACGCCCGGCGCCGCCCTCGACGAAATTAGCAAGGCGAAGAATCAGCTCCAATCGCCCGACCAATACGAGTCGGCGAATACGTCGTTCTTCGGCGAGCGCGTCGCGCAGGTCTACCGTGAGTACGATCGCCGCTTGCGCGAATCCAACGGTCTCGACTTCGATGACCTCATCGCGAAAACGATCGAGTTGCTCGGGAGCGATCTCGAAGTCCGCACGCGCTATCAAAACAAGTTCCGCTACATCCTCGTCGACGAATATCAGGACGTAAATTTTGCGCAGTATAAGCTCTGCGCCGTCCTTGCCGAAGAACACAAGAACTTAACCGTCGTCGGTGACGACGACCAATCGATCTACTCATGGCGCGGGAGCGATTACAAAAACATCCTGCGCTTCGAAGCCGACTTTCCCGGCGCGAAAGTTTTCAAGCTCGAAGAAAACTATCGCTCGACGCAGACGATTCTTACCGTTGCGAACGAGATCATCACCCAAAACGAGACGCGCGCGGAGAAGAAGCTCTTCACGAATCGCGCGGTCGGCGAGATCGTTACCGTCTACGGCGCCGAAACCGAACGCGCCGAAGCGCGCTACGCGATCGAGAAGATTAAGGAACTCGTACGCGAGGGGGCGGCCTACCGCGACTTCATCGTTCTCTATCGCACGAACGCGCAATCCCGCGTTTTTGAAGAAGGCTTCCTCGGCGAAGGCATTCCTTATCGTGTGGTTGGCGGAACGGGTTTCTACGCACGCACCGAGATTAAAGACATGATGGCGTACCTGCGCTACATCGTCAATCCAGCGGACGCCGTCGCATTCCGACGCATCGTCAACGTGCCGCGTCGGTCGATTGGCCAACAGACGCTCGCATCGCTCGTCGATGCTGCAAACGCTGCGGGCGTAAGCGTCGGGCAGACGGTCTTCGATAAGGAAATGTTGCGTCGCGCGGTTCCGAAAAAACAGAAAGAACTCGAGCGCTTCGCCGACCTCATCACGAGCCTACGCGAACGCCACGAAGGGCTGACGATTAGCGATCTTCTCGTTGCCGTCATGGAAGAGTCGGGGTACATTCGCGAACTCCAAGGCGAAGATACTTCGGACTCTCGGTCGCGTCTGGAGAATCTGCAAGAACTCATCGGCGTTGCCAAAGAGTTCGAGGGCCGCGAAGAGGGCGGATCGCTCGACGATTTTCTGAGCAACGTCGCCCTCATCAGCGATCTCGATACGCTCGATCCGTCGTCGTCGTTCGTCACGCTCATGACGCTCCACGCATCGAAGGGCCTCGAATTCCCCGTCGTCTTCCTCACGGGCCTCGAAGAGGGCGTTTTCCCGCACAATCGTGCGCTGACGGATCTTACCGAACTCGAAGAAGAACGCCGCCTCGCCTACGTTGGCGTAACGCGCGCCATGGATCGGCTCTATCTCTCGTACGCGATGCGACGCACGCTGTTCGGGAATACGTTCGCGCATCCTAAGTCGCGATTTCTAGATGAGATGCCGAGCGTCGAAGTCATCGGCAACGTCGTGCCGATGCAGCGTCCGGCCGGCGGTCGTTGGCGCGAAGTCGCGATTCACGAAACTGCGGGCGCGGGTATCGGGCTCGATCTGCAAGTCGGAGACCGCGTCCGTCATCCCAAATGGGGCGAAGGCTTGGTCTCGGCGACCGCAGGCGCGGGTGGTGATGGCTTGCTCACGATCATGTTCCCCAACGTCGGCGAGAAGATGGTCATGCTCAAGTACGCACCTTTAGAAAAAGTCATCTCGTAGCGCGAGAGGCCCTCTGTCGATGAAGGTTGTCGTTGCGGGCGCGCTCGGCCGCATGGGCGGCGAGGTCTGTCGCGCGGTCGATGCCGCCGACGACCTCGTACTCGTCGGCGGGTTCGACCGCGTCCGTTCCGGCGAGGACCTCGCTCGCGTCCTCGGTCTCAGAAAGCCGAGTGGGAAACTCTACGACGACGTGACGGACCTCTACGACGCGACGACACCCGACGTCGTCGTGGATTTCACGGTCTATCCCGTCACGGTCGACGTCGCGCGCGAAGCGGTCGAACGCCGGATCTCGCCTGTGGTCGGCGCGACGGGTTGGACGGATGAAGAAATCGTGAACTTCGAATCGATGTGCGACGAGTACGCGGTCGGTGCGGCGATCGTGCCGAATTTTGCGATCGGTGCGGTGCTCGCGATGCGTTTCTCGGAGATCGCCGCCCGCTTTTTTCCGACCGCCGAGATCGTCGAACTCCACCACGATCGTAAGCTCGACGCACCCAGCGGCACCGCGAAACTCACGGCGAAGCGGATCGCCGCCGCCTCGGGCCGCGCGAGCGTGCCGATTCATAGCGTTCGGCTACGCGGGCTCGTCGCACACCAAGAGTCGCTTTTCGGTGGTGATGGTGAGACGCTGACGATCCGTCACGACTCCCTGGATCGCGCTTCGTTCATGGCGGGTGTCTTACTCGTCGTCAGAAACGTTCGGAACCAAACCAAGTTGACCATCGGACTCGATCCGTTCCTGGGAGACCTCCCGTGAAAATTGCGATCGTCGGTGTGACCGGCGTCGTCGGCGAGACCATCTTACGCGTCTTGGACGAACGCGAGATTGCGATCGAAGAACTCGGAGCGTTCGCATCGCGCGATCGCGACGTCCCGCTTCACTTCCGCGGTCGCGATTGGCCGATCCGCGTCGCGACACCACACGCGCTATCGAGCGGATATGACGCCGTCTTTTTCGCATCGAGCGACGATGCGAGCGCGGAGCTCGCCGAGAATTGTGCGCGCTCCGGAGCGATCGTCATCGACAATAGCGCGACGTTCCGACTCACGGACGGCGTGCCGCTCGTCGTTCCGGAAGTGAACCCGCACGATGCCGCGGCGGAACACCGCATCTATCCCGTCGCGAATTGCACGGCGATCGTGTTGTGCGTCGGGATCGCGCCGATCGCGCGCCTCGCGGGTCTGCGCAGCGTTCGCGTCGCGACGTACCAGGCGGTGAGCGGCGCGGGCAAAGCCGGCCTCGAGGCGCTCGCACGTGAAGAAGATGAAGACGCATCCGAATCCGGACCTTCGATGAAATCACCGTTTGCCGCGCCGATTTTCCGCAATGTGATTCCGCTCGTCGGCTCGACGATCGACGAATTCGGCGATACGGGCGAAGAGAAAAAACTCGCCGCCGAGACGCGCAAGATGCTCGGACTCCCGACCCTGCACATCGCGGCCACGACCGTTCGCGTTCCGGTCCGTTTCGCGCACAGCGAAGCCGTCTTTATCGAAACCGAACGCGATACGACGGTTGCCGAGATCGGTGCGGCGCTCGCCGTCGCACCGGGCGTCGTCTTCCACGACACGGGTATCGTGACGCCCCGAGACGTCGAGGGCCAAGATCTCGTCCACGTCGCGCGCGTGCGTGCCGAAGGCGACTCGAAGCGGCATTTCCAACTTTGGATCGTGGGCGATCAAGTCCGCAAAGGCGCGGCCACCAACGCCGTTCAAATTCTCGAACTTCTCGTGTCCCGCGGCTTCGTCGGCGCGGGATCCACACGCGTGAGCACCCCATGAAAACGATCGTCCAAAAATTCGGCGGTAGTTCGCTTGCGACACCGCAGCTGCGTGAGATCGCAGCGTCTCGCGTCCTCGAATCGCGTGCGCGCGGGGCGTCGCCCGTCGTCGTCTGTTCCGCGCTCGGACGCGCGCCCGAACCCTACGCGACCGATTCGCTTCTCGGGCTTCTGGGCCCGAGTCGCGGCGGCCCCAACCGCGATCTGCTCATCTCGTGCGGCGAAGCGATCGCGTGTGCGATCTTCGCGGAACTCCTGACGTCGTGGGGCGCGGACGCGCAGGCGATGACGGGCGGTCAGGCCGGCATCATCACCGACGGAAACTTCGGCGACGCGCGTATTTTGCGCGTCGATCCCGTCAACGTCTTCGCCGCGCTCGAACGCGGCATCATTCCCGTCATTACGGGCTTCCAGGGCGTCACGAAAGACGGGGCGGTGACGACGCTCGGCCGCGGTGGCAGCGATCTCTCCGCAATCGCCCTCGGCGATGCCCTCGGCAGCGAAGCCGTCGAAATTTTCACCGACGTTAGCGGCGTGATGACGGGCGATCCGCGCCGCATCGCGGGCGCGCACACGATCGGTCGCGTCAATTACGCCGAGATGGTCGAACTCGCATCCGACGGCGCCAAAGTCATGCACGCAAAAGCAGCCGAACTCGCCCACGTCACGCAGACGCCATACGTCGTCAAGGGATTGCGGTCGGGCTTCGGCTCGACGATCGACGAAGGGCATACCCCCGATAGCATGAAGCCCGTCACGGGCATTACGAGCTTGCGCGACGTCGTCTTCATTCGCGTGATCCAAGGCGAGATCGACGATCTCGAAGTGCGCGCGCAACTCGAACTCGAAGTCTTTCGCCGGCTCGCCGAACGCGACGTCTCGGTCGACATGATCAACGTCAATAATGCGGGCATCTTTTTTATCGTCGATAGCGAGACGCTGAGCACCGTGCGCGGAGAACTTGCGGGCCTCAACATGGCGATTCGCGTGCGGTCGCATTGCGCGAAGCTCTCGATCGTCGGCTCGGGGATGCGCGGGACGCCCGGCGTCATGTATCGCATCGTTTCAGCGCTAAACGAAGGCGGCATCGAGATCATCCATTCGACCGACTCGAACATCACGATCTCCGTGCTGGTGCCCGAAGAAGACGTCGCAAAAGGCGAACAGGCCATCCACGATTACTTCAAACTTGGACGGAGCCTCGCGGTTCCGGCGGAGGTCTAGTGTCGACACGCGCGCCATTCGGTCCGTTGCTCACCGCGATGATCACACCGTTCGATGCGAGCGGGCGCGTCGATCTCGGTGAAGCCAAGCGCATCGCTCGGTTTCTCGTCGATGAGGGAAATACGGGCCTCGTCATCAGCGGAACGACGGGCGAATCGCCCGCTCTCGACGACGACGAAAAACTCGCTCTCTTCGCCGCGTGCAAAGAAGCCGTCGGCAATCGTGCCGTCATCGTCGCGGGCACCGGCGGCAACAACACGCGCCACAGCGTCGAGCTTACCAAACGCGCGGCCGAAGGCGGCGCCGATGCGATCCTTGCGGTCGTGCCGTATTACAACAAACCGACGCAGGATGGCATGCTCATCCATTTTGGCGCGATCGCGAATGCGTCGTCGCTGCCCGTAATCGTGTACAACATCCCGGGTCGGACGGGGGCGAACATGATGCCCGCGACCTTGCTCGAGCTCGCGCATCGCCATCCAACGATTGCGGGCGTGAAAGAATCCAGCGGCGATCTCGCGCAGTTCTCCGCAATTTTGCGCGATCGGCCCGCGGGTTTCGCGTTTTGGGTCGGCGACGATCATCTCTTCTTACCCTCGCTCGCTCTCGGTGGCGATGGCCTCATCAGCGTCGCCGCACATCTTTGTGCGCGCGAATATCGCGGGATGCACGCCGCCTTCATCGCGGGCGACGTCGCGCTCGCGGCCTCGATCCATCTCGCGCTCTCGCCGCTCGTCGACGCGCTCTTCGCAACGACGAATCCCATCCCGGTGAAGTGGGCGATGCGCGAGCTCGGATTTGCTGCGGGCGCCTGTCGGTCGCCGCTGGGCGTGATGCCGGAGGATCGGGCGGCGCGGATGCGTCCGATGCTCGATGCGTATCGCGAGCGTGCGCGCGCGACGCTCGCGGCCACCGCACCGTAAGATGCGTAGCGTTCGGGTGCTCGGATGCCGGGTCGATGCGATCGACGTATCGGGCGCGGTCGCTCGGATCGTCGCGCTCGCGCGCGGCTCCGAGCCGTCGCTCGTCGTAACCCTCGGCACCGAGATGGTCGTTCGCGCGCGGACCGACGCGCGTTTTCGCGAGGTCGTCAATCGCAGCGCGCTCTCGCTCTGCGATACGATCGGGGTTCTCTTTGCGGCGCGTCTGTGGGGCGCGCGCATTCCCGAACGGGTCGCGGGAATCGAACTCATCGATCCGCTCTGCGCGGCCTTCGCGCGCGAGGGCATCTCGATCTATCTTCTAGGCGCAAAAGGCGATACGGCCGAGCGCGCCGCGCGGACGTTGCGCGAACGCTACCCGACGCTCGTCATCGCCGGAGCGCGCGACGGATATTTCGCGCCCGCCGACGACGAGAGCGTCGCCGATGCGATCGCGCGAACGGGCGCACAGGTCGCGTTGCTCGGCCTCGGATCGCCGCGCCAAGAATGTTGGATCGACGCACATCTCCTTCGCGCGGGATGTGCGGTCGGCATTGGGATCGGCGGGTCGTTCGACGTGCTCGCCGGGAACGTCGAGCGGGCACCCGAGGCATGGCAGCGAGCGAATCTCGAGTGGCTCTATCGCTTGTTGAAGGAACCCCAACGCTGGCGCCGTCAACTCGCGTTGCCGTATTTCGTTTTGCTCACGTTGCGAGAGCGTCTCTTCGCACGCCCAACACTGGAGGAATCGTGAAAGCCATGATCCTGGCGGGCGGGATGAGCACGCGGCTCTACCCACTCACGAAAACGGTGCCGAAGCCGCTCGTGCCGATCGCAGGCGAACCCAATAGCGGCCATATCATGCGCTATCTGCGGTCCTTCGGGATCGAAGAGATCGCGATCAACGTGCACTATCTCTCCGAAGCCATCGTCGAGTCGTTCGGGGATGGCTCCGGCTACGGCGTCAAGCTGCACTATTCGCATGAAGACGTTCTCATGGGCAGCGCCGGCGGCGTGAAAAGTGTGGAAGCGTTCTTGGGCGACGATACGTTCGTCGTGGTCGGTTGCGATATCGTCACCGATATGCGACTCGATGCGTTGCTGGCGTTTCACAAAAAACGCGAGGCGACCGCGACGATCGGTCTCGTGCATGCCGACGACGTCACGCAATATGGCGTCGTCATCATCGACGAAAATGGTCGCGTGATCGATTTTCAAGAGAAGCCCGAAGCGGGAACGGAACACTCGCATCTCGTCAACACGGGCGTCTACGTCTTCGAGCCGTCGATCTTCGATCGCATTCCCGCTCGCACGTTCTGGGATTTCGGAAAGAACGTCTTTCCCGAATTACAGCGAGATGCGGCACCGTTTTACGCGTTGCAGATGCAAGGCGCGTACTGGCGCGATATCGGAACGACGGATGAATATCGGCGCGCGACGCGCGATATTCTCGAAGGCAAAGTGCGTCTTTCCGGCGCGTCGCGCGTGCGCGGCTATCCTCCCGATGCCGTGCTCGGACACGACGTGCGCATCGAAGGTGACGTCCGCATCGGTACGGGTGCGACGCTCGGCGCCGGCGCGCGTATCGTCGGCCCGACCGTGATCGGCGACGGCGTCGACGTCGGCGAGAACGCGGTCGTCGAAAATGCGATCGTGTGGGATCGCGTGCAGATCGGTGCGAGCGCGCGCGTGCGCGACAGCATCATCGGCATCGATTACGAAATTCCGGCATCGGCCGATATCGCAAGCGCGATCGTCGCAAACGAACCCAAACCCGTCGCCTGAGCATGCGCTTCTTCGACCCGTTTGCGCCGCAACCGCGCGCGTCGGGCGCGATCTTCACGCTTTCGTGCGCTGACGTTGCGGGAATCGTGCATGCCGTCTCCGGCTTCTTGCTCGAAGCCGGGTGTAATATCGTCGATAGCGCGCAATTCCGCGACGGTGCGACGGAGCGTTTTTTTATGCGCGTCGATGTGGTTTCTGCAGATGCCCGCACGATCGACGTCGAGACGTTACGCGCGCGGTTCGATGCGATCGCACGACGTTTTGCCATGGAATGGGACGCCCGGGACCGCAACGCTCGCGCGCGTGTCCTCGTGCTCGCGTCGCGTCAAGCGCATTGCCTCAACGACTTGCTCTTCCGTTACGGAACGGGCGATTTGCTGGTCGAGATTCCCGCGATCATCTCCAATCACACGGATGTCTCGCGACTCGCCGAGGCGTACGGCGTGGCCTTTCATCATCTCCCGATCTCACCCGAAAATAAAGCCGTTCAAGAAGCACGTTTGCTCGAAATCATCGAGCGGGAAGCGATCGATCTCGTCGTGCTCGCACGATACATGCAGATTCTCTCACCCGACCTCTGCGAGAAACTCAAGCGTCGTGCGATCAACATCCATCATTCGTTTCTGCCGAGCTTTGCCGGCGCGAAGCCGTATCATCAGGCCTACGCGCGCGGCGTCAAGCTCATCGGCGCAACGGCGCACTTCGTCACGGGCGATCTCGACGAAGGGCCGATCATCGAACAAGATATCGCGCGCGTGACGCACGCCGCGACGGTCGACGAACTCGTAGCGACGGGTCGCGACATCGAATCGGCGGTGCTCAGTCGCGCGGTCAAGCTCTTTGTGGAGCGCCGCGTGCTGCTCAACGGTACGCGAACGATCGTCTTTCGCTAAACCTCGCAGTCGATGTCCGCGCGTCTCAGGACGGGGCACTCTTCTTAGGGTGAAGGAGCACAACGCAAATTCTCCGAGTCTCATGCGACTGAGAGACGCGATCACCGCGTTCGGAATCGCCCTCGGGGGCGGCGGGCTCTTGCTTGCGGCGGTCATGCACCTCGCGGCACCGGTGATCGTGATCAGGCCTTCTGTTGCGATCGACGTGCCGGTCGATCCCCGACCGCAACACGCACCGAGCGTACTCGTGCGCCAAAGTGTGGCGCGTGCGATCTCGAAGCAAACCGTTCCGCACCGGACGAAGCGCGCCGCACAGGCGAGAGCCGCGCGATCGGTGCCGCGCATTACCGGCAGCTCCGTTCCCGCACGGTCGCGGGTGCCGATACCCATTCGAAATCCTCGAGCGGCCGTCCGGGCGACCGTGGTCGCGACCCGAGCGTTCCGCACGCGAGCCCAACCTGCGATGGCCGCGCAGCCGGCGCGAATCGCGACCGGTGCGACAAGGAAGTCCGGCAAAACGATCGCACCCGCGCGGCGCAACGGCGTTGCGAAGCTCGCGTCACGACCAAGCGCGAGCGCTGCGTCGACACCGCAGCCGCCAGTTGGTTTCGATGATCGCCCGACGCTCGTGGAAGCGCCGATTGCCGGTCAGTCGACCGCGAATACGGCGGCGGCAAGCGATTCCGGCTTCTCGGGTTTACGCATCCGCGGCCGATTGCTCGCGACGCCCAAACCGGAAGCCACGGCAAAGACGGCGCCGTAAGCGCGACCGGACACGTGGAAAACGAGGCGCGATCCCCTCGTCGATCGTGGCGCTCGTCGCGATGGTTCGTCGATGTGGATTTCAAAGGCCCTCACGGCACTCTTTCCGGCGATGTGCTTGGGCTGTGGCCGGGCTGGTACGCCGCTCTGTGATGGTTGCGCCGAACGAACGAGTCGACCGCACACGATCGACATATCGGGCTTACGCGTGCACAGCGCCGGTCGCTACGCGGGCACGCTCCGCCGTGCGATCCTTGCCTATAAGCGGGGACGGCGCGACGTTGGCGACGTGCTCGCGCAGCTCGTGGTCGCGGGTTGCACCGATTTCGTACCCGCGGGGGCGATCGTCGTGCCGGTGCCTACGGTCGCATCCCGGCGTCGGAGGCGTGGCTTCGACCAAAGTGCGCGGCTCGCGCGCGCATGCGGCGAGGCCTTCGATCTTGCCGTGCTCCTGGCGTTGCAGCCGATCGCGCACGACACGCAACGTGGGCGCGACCGTGCCACGCGCTTGCGCGCCCGCGGACGCTTCCGGTGCGTGGCGCCCGGGCTCGTCGCGGGGATGCACGTCGTGCTCGTCGATGACGTCGTCACGACGGGCGCGACGCTGCGCGATTGTGCGGCGACGCTCGTTGCGTGCGGCGCACGCGTCGATCATGCGATCGTCATCGCCTACGCGTAACCCGACTGCATCGCCCGTGTGGGCGTGTGGGTTGTAGGGCGCGCTCGCGCAGAACTTCGTGCGAGCGAACCGAGAGGAGCTCCGATGCCAAAAGCCATGTGGAACGGCGCGACGATCGCCGAGAGCGACGTCACCGAAGTCGTCGAAGGCAACCACTACTTTCCGCCGTCGTCGATCGATCGATCGAAGTTTGTCGCGAGCGCGACGCAGTCGCATTGTCCGTGGAAGGGCGAAGCGAGTTACTACACCGTGATCGTCGACGGCAAAGAGAATAAAGACGCCGCGTGGTTTTATCCCGCGCCCAAGGATGCGGCTAAACAAATCAAAGATTACGTCGCGTTCTGGAAGGGCGTCGAGGTCAAACCGTAGCCGCACTCTCCGCACTCGATCGCGTGTACCTGCGCCGCGCCTGCGAACTCGCAGCGCGCGGTGTCGGCAGCACATCGCCGAACCCCGCGGTCGGCGCCGTCATCACCGACGGGACACGAACGCTCGGCGAGGGGTTCCATCGCGTGCGTGGCGGCCCGCATGCCGAAGTCGAAGCGCTACGCGATGCCGCGGCACGTGGTAACGACGCCCGCGGGGCAACGATCTACGTGACGCTCGAACCATGCGATCATACCGGGCTCACGGCGCCCTGTTCGCTCGCCGTGCGCGACGCCGGCATCGTACGCGCGGTCGTCGGTACGATGGATCCCAATCCGCGCACGGCAGGGGCCGGCGTCGCACGTTTGCAGGCAGCGGGTATCGTCTGCGATGTGGCCGAGGATTCTTGGTCGCGCGACCTCATCGAGGCGTTCGGCATCGCCGTCGCGCGATCGCGGCCCTACGTGCGGCTCAAGCTCGCGGCGTCGCTCGACGGGTATGTCGTGCCGCGCCCGGGCGAACGCCACTGGCTCACGGGCAACGAAGCGCGCGCCTACGTCCGCGAGTTGCGCGCGACGCACGACGCGGTTCTCGTCGGCGCGGGCACGGTGCGCGTCGACGATCCGCAGCTCTCCGTGCGTCCGCCGCGCGGGCGTCGTCGCAACGCAGTCCGAGCGATCGCCTGTGAAGATGCAACCGTTCCGCGCGATCGCACGATCTTTAAGCCGCTCGAAGGCTACGATCCCACGATCGTACTCGCGCCGGCGGGGCTCATGGAACGGTTCGCGCCGCTCGAAGCGATCGCCGACGTGGCATACGTGGGCGAAGCCACGGCCGCGACCCTGGATCTGCGCCTCGCGATGGAGACATTGCGGTCGCGGGGGATCGCGAGCGTGCTCTGCGAAGGCGGGCCGACGCTCGCTGGCCGTTTGCTCGAAGCGGGGCTCGTCGATCGTATCGATTGGCTCGTGGCGCCCGCGTTGCTCGCCAATCCGCACGCCGTGTCCGCGCTCGGCGGCGGCGCGCTCGGCACCGAATTCGTCTTCGATCACGTCGAACGTCTCGGTCCGGACGTTCTCCTCTCTGCCCGACTCACCACGTAAAGGCCACGCATGTTTAGCGGACTCATCGCCTACCTCGGACGCGTGCACGCGCTCGATCGTGACCCACGTGGTGGCTTGCGGCTCGTGATCGAATCGCCCGAAGCAATCGCCGAAGGCATCGCGATCAAAGATTCGATCGCGGTGAGCGGTGTCTGCCTCACGGTTGTCGCCTTCGATGCGCGGACGATGGCCTTCGACGTCGTGCCGGAGACACTCGATCGCTCGGCGCTCGGGTTGCTCGTGCCGGGCTCGATCGTCAATCTCGAACTCTCTCTGCGCCTGGGCGACCGGCTCGGTGGGCACCTCGTGTACGCGCACATCGATGCGACGGCAAAGATACATGCCAAAATCGTCGAGGGCCAGGGCCACCGTCTCTTCGTCGATGTGCCCGAGGCGCTCGCGCCGTTCATCGTCGAGAAGGGCTACGTCGCCGTCGACGGGATCAGCCTCACGGTCGCCGCGACGCGCGACGGTCGTTTCGAAATCGCGCTCATTCCCGAGACCTCGGCTCGGACGACGCTCGGTACGAAAGGCGCGGGCGATCTGGTCAATCTGGAGATCGATCCGATCGCACGTTACGCGCTCGCCGCTACGGCACGTTATGGGCGCGGGGGAGGGGCCACGAGCGACGAACTCGCGTGGGCATATGAGATTTAGCGATCGCGAAGGCGGTCATGCCGGTGTCGATGCCTTCGAACGAACCGCGCGCGTCCGGCTCGCCGATACCGATGCATCGGGTGCGATCTCGCTCGGTGGCTACGCGCGTTTCTGCGACATCGCCGAAACGGAATTTTTCCGCTCGCTCGGATTCGGGCCGGCGACGTTTAGGGAACGCCACGCCTTCCTCACGCGCGTCCACGTCGAATCGGATTTTTATCGCGCCGCTCTTTACGACGACGTGCTTGCGATCCGCATCGCCGTCGCTGGCGTGGGGGTCCACTCGGTCCGGTGCAATGTCGAGATCCTCAACGGCGATCTGCTGTTGATGGAATCGGTGATCGTCAACGCGTTCGTCGATGCGACGCGCAAATCGATCGCGATCCCCGAAGATCTCGCGAGCGCTCTGCGCGAGCGTCTCCTCGTCGAACGGTAAGTCTCGAAGCGGATGCGAGCCGGATACCTCGTCGCACCGGGGCAGATCGAACTGCGCGACGATACGATGCCGCAGGCAGAGCCTGGTGGCGTCGTCGTACGCGTTCGCGTCGCGCTGACGGACGGAACCGATCTCAAAGCGTATCGCCGCGGTCATCCGAAGATGCCGATGCCGACCCGCTTCGGCCACGAATTTTCGGGCGACGTCGCGGCGATCGGTACGGACGTCACGGCGTTTGCGGTTGGCGATGCGATGATGAGCGTCCATTCTGCGCCCGATGGAACGTGTTTCTGGTGTCTGCGTAGCGAAGAAGAGCTCTGTGAAACGGTGATGGAAACGAAGATCCTCGGCGCCTACGCGGAGTATATTTCGGTACCGAAACATATCGTTGAGCGCAATGCGTTCCACAAGCCGCCGCACGTATCGTATGAAGCGGCGGCATTTCTCGAACCGCTCGCATGCGTGGTGCATGCGCAATCGCGGTTCGTCGCGCGCGCGGGAGAGACGGTCGTCGTCATCGGCGATGGTGGATTCGGGATATTGCACGCGCTCGTCGCGCGGGCGCATGGCGCGCGGGCGGTACTCGTCGGTCGGCGTGCGGAACGACTCGCACTCGCGTGCTCTCTCGGCGTCGCGGAGACGATCGACGCGCGCGCGACGGCCGACATCGCGGGCGCGATCCGCGCGCTGACCGCGGGTCGCGGGGCCGACGTTGCGATCGAGTGTACGGGTGCGCTCGAGGTTTGGGAGGCGACGCCGATGTACGTGCGGCGCGGCGGTACGATCGTGCTCTTCGGTGGATTACCCGGCGGGACGCGCGTGGCGTTCGATGGGGCGCGCCTGCATTACGACGAAATCGCGGTGCAGAGCCCGTTCCATTTTACGCCGCGCGCGGTGCGTTCGGCGTACGATTTGCTCGCGTCGCATGCATTTGAGGTCGAGCCGATCGTCAGCGAACGCTTCTCGCTCGACGATCTCGCCGCTGCGTTCGTAGCACTCGAGACGGGGCGCGGTCTCAATTTGAAATACGCTATTCTCCCGACTTCTACGAGATGAAGTTATTTAGCGCTTAGCCGACACGATCAAGACGATGCCCATGCTCCAATATTGGAACGCTGGGATACGATTGCGCCCGGACAACGTCGCTCCAAAGGCAGCGTGTTGCACGTAGGCGGCGTAAACCAGAAGGCACGTGGGAATCGCAACGGTCTTGACGTCGGCGGGCGACGCAAGCGCTGCGTAAAGCACACCCCCGAAAATACCGATGAAGATGGCGACTGCCCCGAGTATGACGGCCGAACGGGAGCCCCATCGTTTTGGCTTCACCATGAAGACCGAACGAATAGGCGACAGACGCCGGTAATGTGCCATAGGTCACCTTCGCCTCCGCGATCGCGAAAACGAGCACCAGGGGGGCAGCAAATATGAGCAGCTGAAGCACGAAAAGGCCCGTGCGACGGCGGAATAGCGAGGTCCCGTCATGTCCGCTCCGAGAGCGTCGGCCCAACGCGGCAACGTGGGCTCGAGTAACTTTCGCGTTCGAACGTGTGATTACACACCGCGTGAAGCATTTGCCCGACTTGCCCGCGACGATGCGCGTAGCCGTCATGTACGACGTCGACGATATTCGCATCGAAGATCGGCCGTTGCCGATCCTGCAATCCGGTGACGCACTCGTGAGGACGGCGGCGAGTGGCGTCTGTAGCGGCGATCTGATGCCATGGTACGTGCGCAAGAAAGCGCCGTTCGTTTTCGGCCACGAGCCCGCGGGTACGGTCGTCGCACTCGGTCCCGATCCGTCAGGCACATTCGCGGTCGGGGATCGTGTTTTCGCGCATCATCACGCCCCGTGTCTCGCGTGCGCGACCTGCCACGCGGGCCATTACGTGCACTGCACGACGTGGCGTAAAACGGCGCTCGAACCGGGTGGTATGGCCGAATATTTTCGCGTCCCCCAGGCAAATTTTCTCGACACGCTTCGCCTCCCGGACACGGTCTCGTTTCTCGATGGATCGCTCGTGGAACCGCTGGGCTGCGTCGTGAAGTCGCTCCGGCGTGCGCTCGCGATCGCACCGTCCGTGCCCCTCGTCGCAACAACATCGCGGCCCGCAGCCGATCTTCGAGGCCAGACCGTCTACGTCATCGGAGCCGGCGTTATGGGCCTCATGCATGTGGCAGTCGCGGCGTCGCTCGGCGCGACGGTCTTCGCGAGTGACTTCAACGCCACGCGTCGTGCGGTCGCCGTCGAACTCGGCGCGTCGATCGCCTTCGATCCGGCGACGGCACAAGCCGACCTCGCGGCCGCAACACATGGAGGGCTCGCGTCCACAACGATCTGTGGTCCCGGCGTCCCAACTGCACTCGAAGCAGCGGTGGCTGCAACGGGGACCGATGGCACCGTGCTCATGTTCACGCCGATCGAACCCGAGCAACGCTTCGTCTTCGATCAAAGCGCCGCGTATTTCCGAGATATTCGTCTCGTCTCGTCGTATTCGTGCGGACCGACCGATACACGTGACGCTCTGGCCCTCATCGCGGCTGGCATCGTTTCAGCCTCGAAGCTGAGGGTCACCGAATTTGCTTTCCCAGCCGTTCGTAGCGCGTATAATGAGATGCAACAGGCACGCGTCGTAAAAGCCATCGTGACTTTCTAATCGTTACGTTACGAGTGTCAACTTCGAGATTTAAAGTTGACAAGCGTAAACCCTACGGTGTCTCATAGGCTATGAGTACGTTTGCCGACGCCCTTCAAATCGCGATGGATCGCGAGAACGTCTCCGCGGCGGAACTCGCGACGCGGTCCGGACTGACTGAAAGCGGGATTAGTCTTCTGCGTTCCGGGCGTCGGACGCCGTCGTTCCGGTCGATCCAAGCGCTTTCGAAGGCCCTTCCCGGACTCGCGAGCCAGCTCGCCGACCACCCGCCGGAAGAGCCGCTCGTCGATAATATCGAGGATGCAATCGCGGATATCCGCGCGGGCAAGATGGTCATCGTGCTCGACGACGAGGATCGCGAGAACGAAGGCGATCTCGTCATGGCCGCGCAGATGATCACGCCTGAAGCGATCAATTTCATGCGCAAAGAAGCGGGTGGCCTCATCTGCGTCGCGATCATCGGCAAGCGTCTCGACGAGTTGCAGATTCCGCTGATGGTCGCTGAAAATACGGCACTTCACGAAACCGCCTTCACCGTTTCGATCGAGGCGCGCTATCGTACGACGACGGGAATCTCGGCTCAAGATCGCGCCGCCACGATTCAAGCGATGCTCGATCCCGGCGCCAAGCCCGGTGATTTCTTGCGGCCCGGGCACATGTTTCCGCTACGCGCACGCGACGGCGGCGTGCTCGTGCGCGCGGGGCAAACGGAAGCCTCGGTCGATCTCGCGCGTCTCGCCGGCTTCTACCCCGCAGGCGTCATCGTCGAAATCATGGCGGAAGACGGCACGATGATGCGCATGGCGGGCTTGCGTGAATTCGGGAAAAAGCACGGCCTCAAACTCGTCACCGTCAAAGACCTTATCGCGCACCGTATGCGTACCGAGAAGCTCGTGCAACGCATCGCCGATTTCGACTTGCCGACGACGCACGGTCGCTTCCGTGGCGTCGCGTATGAAACGTCGATCGATTCCGTCGCACACGTCGCGATGGTGATGGGCGAGATCGGCGACGGGAAAGATCTGCTCGTACGCGTGCATTCGGAATGTCTCACGGGAGACGCGCTTCATTCCATCCGTTGCGATTGCGCCGCGCAGCGCGATGCCGCGCTCGACCTCATCGCAAAAGAAGGCCGCGGCGTCTTGCTCTATTTGCATCAAGAAGGCCGCGGGATCGGCCTCTCGGCGAAGTTGCGCGCGTACGAATTACAAGATCGCGGCGCCGATACGGTCGAGGCGAATCTCGCCCTCGGACTGCCCGCCGACAAACGCGATTACGGCCTCGGATCGCAAATGCTCTTCGATCTCGGCGTGCGTGAGATGCGGCTTATCACCAACAATCCGACGAAGATCGTCGGGCTCGAGGGCTACGGGCTCACGATCGTCGAGCGCGTTCCGCTCGAAGTCGCGCCGACGCGCTACAGCGCGCGCTATATGGAGACCAAGCGCGATAAAATGGGACATCTTCTCGACGGGAACGGCGGCGGGATCGCCGCCGACAACGCGTCGACTGCGAAGAGCGTTCGATGAAACCGATCGCCGAACGCGACCGCTCGATCCTTCCAGACGGGACGCGCAAGCGCGTCGCCGTCGTCACGGCGGATTTTTACGGAGAGCTCGCGACGTGGCTTGAAGACGGCGCAACGCGCGCGCTCGATGCGTGCGGCGTCTTGTCGGAAGCACGCTCGTTCGTGCGCGTGCCGGGCTGTTTCGAATTACCGCTCGCCGCACAGCGACTCATCGAAAGCGGTCGTTACGACGCGATCGTCGCTCTCGGCGTCGTCGTTCGCGGGGAGACGCCGCACTTCGATTTCGTCGCGGGTGAGTGTTCGCGCGGCATCATGGACGTCGGTCTCTCGACCGGAATCCCAATCGGCTTCGGCGTGCTCACGACCGATACGCTCGCGCAAGCCGAGGAGCGCGCCGATCCCGAGCGCGGTGACAAAGGCTTCGATGCGACGATCGCCGCCCTCATCGTCTCGGCTATTTTTTAATTCGAGGGCTCACTTGCCATGCGTTATCGGGTGGCCGCGCCTTCGCTAGCGTGTTAGGGCTGCGGAGCGGAATTTACGTTCTCGACACGCGACCAACAATTTTACGCTAAAAACGGCTTTGAGAACGAGCCGCAACGTTGTCGCGATTGTCGCATGCATTCGAAGACGACGCGGTCGCGTAGCGCTCGCGTCGTCTTCGATGCGATCTGTGCGCAATGCGCCATCGCGACGACCGTACCGTATCCCATAATAGCGTTCGAGGCCCGCATCGCGTCGCGTCCGAAGAACGCAGCGATGGATGTCGTGTGGTGGGAAGCGCCGAGTCAGGAAAGACCGGCGGCGATCGGTTTCGTCGATCAGCGGCTCTTGCCGCACGAAGTCATACGATCGCGCGCCGAAACCGTCGACGAGGCCGTTGCCGCGATCGCGGGCCTTGGGGTGCGCGGGGCGCCGGCGATCGGTGTCTTTGGCGGCTACGGGATCGCGCTCGCGCGGATGCTTCACGCAGATGCCGACGAGTTCGCGCGCGCCGTCACGCGCATTCGCAATGCGCGTCCCACGGCCGTCAATCTCGCGTGGGCTGTCGATCGCGTCCTAGCAATCGCGAGCGACGCGTATCTCGATGAAGCGCTCGCCATTCAGGAAGAACAGCGCGCGGTCGATCGTGCGATGGGGGAATACGGCGCCGAACTCATGCCGCTTTCGGGCGCCGTACTCACGCATTGCAATACGGGTCCGCTCGCGACGGCCGGCTACGGAACCGCGCTCGGCGTCATCATCGCGGCACACGAGCGTGGACGCAAGTTGCACGTGTACGTCGACGAAACGCGGCCGCTCTTGCAGGGCGCGCGGCTAACGACGTTCGAACTCGCGCGCGCGGGCGTACCCGCAACGCTGATCGCCGATGGCGCCGCCGCCGCGACGATGCGCGCGAAGAACGTCCGCGCGGTGATCGTCGGTGCGGATCGCATCGCGACCAACGGCGATACCGCAAATAAAATCGGCACGTTTGGGGTCGCGGTCGCAGCCGCACATCTCGGCATTCCGTTCTATATCGCCGCACCGCGTTCGACGATCGATTTTAGCTTACGCGACGGAAATGGGATCCACATCGAAGAGCGCGATGGCGCCGAACTGCGCGCGATCGGTGGCATGCGCGTCGCGCCGAGCGACATTCCCGTTTACAATCCCGCCTTCGACGTAACGCCGGGTCGACTGATCGCGGGCATCGTGACCGAATACGGCGTGTCGCGACCACCGTATGACGAATCGATTCCCGATCTCGCGACGAGACCGCCATTCGGTGCGTTGCTCGCAGCAAAAAACGCATGAAGTTTTACGACTTTACCGATAAGGCACCCAAGATCGGTCGGCTGGTCGTGATCGAGGGCGTCGAGCGCACGTTCGCCGAGCGCGCCCTCGCCACGATCGTCGAACGCACGCTCGCGCCGGCCGAGCGCGATCTCAACCTCGATCGCTTCGTCGCGAGCACGCTCGACGGGTTCGGTGCGGTCGCAGCAGCCGTCGCCGCGTATCCGTTTCTGGGCTCGACGCGCGTCGTCGTGGTCCGCGGCGCACACGATTTGCGCGCCGATCCGCGCCGCGCGTTGCTCGCGGTCGCCGAACGCGTACCCGAGGGCAACACGCTCGTCATCGAAGATCTCGTGTCGCCGGCGAGCAAACGACCCGAACCCATCGGCAAGATTTTGGGGAAGGCGGCGCTGCGCATCGATACGACGCCCGGGCCCGATGCGCGCGAACGTTTCGTTCGCGAGACGCTCGCGAGCCTCGGCGCGACGGCCGAACCGCGCGCGATCGCGTTGCTCGTTGACGGCGATGCGGATCTCGCGGGCGTGCGTACGGATCTGGAAAAACTCACCCTCGGCGGCACGACGATCAGTTTCGAAGATGTCGCGCGCGAGACGCTCGTAACACAAGACGTACGCGCGTATAAATACGCCAGTGCCGCCGTTGCCGGCCGCGCGGCAGAAGCGCTCGGGCTTGCAGCCGAAATTTTTTCATCCGATCCGCGTGGCGCCGCGGTGCCGCTCCTCGCCGCACTCGCGGCAGAATATCTGCTCGTCTGGGAAGTCGCGCGTCCAGGCGGCTCGCTTCCGGGGCGCGCGAAGTGGCGCGAGCGCGAGCTCGGCGGCGTCGCCCGAGCCCTTGGCGAGCGACGCGCGCGGATCGGATTCGAGCGTGCGGTGCGCGGCTTCGAAGCGGTCGTGACGGGGCGCGCCGACGATCCACGTGTCATCGTCGATCTCGCGACCGTGGCGGGCGCGCGCGAGCAACTGTGAACAGGACTGGCTCTGATGGGCGGGCAACATCGCCCGCAGTTGCGGGCCTCTGCCCGGCTCAGAACTTTTCAAGGAGTTCTCTTTACATGCGCAGTCTTCTCGCTCGGATCGCCCTCGCCGGCACGTTCGGGATCGCCATCGCTGGTTGTGGGACGCAAAATGGGACGTCACTTCCGGTCGGCGCTTTCCCCAACGGCGCTGGCGGCGGCCCGACCAACGTCTCCAACCAGGCACCGCCGCCTGGCATCGTTCCCGGTAAGTCGCTCGTCGACGTTTTTACGACGACGAATAGCTTCGTCGGATTCAACACCGCAGCAACTGATGCAGCCAGCGCAAACGATTACGGCACGGATCCGCAGGTCGCCGATTCCGGCCCCCCGCCTGCCGCGCCGGGCGGTTCGCACCTCATCACTTTCAGCGGAAACAACACGCCTTTGATCAACCTTAAATACAATTCGGCGATCGGACCGCTGACGATTCCGCCAACGACACCCGGCCAGATCGTGGCACAGACGTACGGGGCGATCGTCTTGCACGCCCCATCGCCGCTTCCTACACTCGGGACGCTGTCGCCAACGTCGCTTTTCGTCGAACTCGTCGGGGGGTCGCCGTTGTACGACATTCGCGTCATTTGCAAAGTCCCGGAAGTCACCGCGCCGGCAACGGTGCCCGTCGTGATGGGACTCGTTCGCTACGTGTGCCGGTTGCCTGCGTACGGATCTCCCTCGACGACCGGTATTCAGCAACCGGTGATTACAGGGGCGACCGGAGCCTTCGATCCCATTGGCAACTCGATATTCTACGTGGGCGAAACTTTCGGCGTCACCGCAACGTCGACGGCCGCAACGAGCACGCTCAACCTCGACTACGTGTATGCGGAGCAGGGCTCGCTCTAAATCCCCCAGCCTAAAAAGAGATCGGCTGCAACGTGCACCGGTCTCTTTTTTTTGCACTCGTGCGTTCAAGGCCGCCCGCACGAACGGGGCGAAAACGCGGTTAGGACATGGACCAAACGATGTATGCCTCCCCGTTTTCGTGGAGGTACGGCCGCGCCGAACTGCGCGCGCTGTTTTCCGAACGAGAGCGTCGGAGGTTGTGGCGTGCCGTCTGGGTCGCGCTCGCAGAATCGCAAGCGCGTAGCGGCCTCGTCACGCAAGCCGAACTCGACGACATTCGCGCGCATGCGGACGATATCGATATCGACGCTGCGCTCGCGATCGAACGCGAGATCGGTCACGATCTCATGGCCGAGATCCGCGTCTTCGCTTCGCAGGCCAAGATCGGGGGCGGCAAGATCCATCTCGGTGCGACATCGATGGACATCGAAGACACGGTCGAGACGTATCGCATGCGGCTCGCGCTCGGGTCGCTCGGCGAGAGTCTGCACGCGCTTTTGAATGCATTCGCAGTACGGATCGACGAACACGCCGATCGCGTCTGCATGGGCTACACGCATCTCCAGTTCGCCGAGCCCACGACCGTGGGATATCGCCTGGCGGTGTACGCTCAAGATCTCGTGATCGACGATGCGCAGATGCGCGCGACCTACGAAGCGCTCACCGCAAAAGGCGTGCGCGGAGCGGTCGGAACGTCGGCCTCGTACGAGCGCTTATTGCACGGCACGGGCCGTCGCGCAAAAGATCAGGAAGCCGAAGTGCTCGCGCATTTCGATCTCACCGCGCGCGATATCGCGACGCAGACCTATCCGCGCAAGCTCGATTATCTCGTGCTCTCGACGCTCGCCGGACTCGGTGCGTCGCTCTCGAAATTCGCCGCCGACGTACGCGTGCTCTCATCTCCCGGATTTGGCGAGATGTTCGAACCTTTCGGTGCCAAACAAGTCGGCAGCTCCGCAATGCCGTTCAAACGCAACCCCGTGATGGCGGAGCGCATCGATTCACTCGCACGGCTGCTCGTAGGATACGCGGATACGGCATGGCAGAACGCGGCGACCAATCTTCTCGAGCGCACGCTCGACGATAGCGCGAACCGTCGCACGATTCTCCCCGAGGCGTTCCTCTGCGCAGACGAGATCCTCACGCTCGCGCGCAAGATCGTCGAAGGGTTGCGCGTCGACGAACGCCGCATCGCCTCGAACCTGCGGACGTACGGTCCGTTCGCCGGGAGCGAAGCCGTAATGATGGAAGCGGTGAAAGCCGGCGCCGATCGTCAAGTCCTTCACGAAGTCATTCGAACGGCGGCGATGACGGCCTACGAGCGCCTCGCGGCGGGCGGCGATAATCCGCTCGCGCAGCTGCTCGTCGACGAAGACACCATTACCGCCCACCTCGATCCCGCGGAGATCCGATCCTTGCTCGATCCGACCGACCACATCGGCGACGCACCCGAACGCGCGCGCGCGCTCGTCGCACGCATTAAAGCACTCGCACCGTTCCCGCAGCCCCGCGCGCTCGCCGGGAGTGCGACGTGAACAAAGGCCTCGAGGTCGCACGCGGCAAGACCAAGGTGCTCTACGAGAAGCCGGGCGAACCCGACGTGCTCGTCGTTTCGGCTCTCGACAATATTACTGCGGGCGATGGCGCACGGCGCGATGAGATTCCGGGCAAGGGCCGCATCGCCGCGAAGACGACCGCGCGCGTTTTTCGATTGTTGAATCTTTGTGGCTTGCCCACGCACTATCTCTCCGGCGGCGAAGACGACGACGATAACGAGATGCTCGTGCGTCGCGCGAACATGATTCCGCTCGAAGTCGTCGTCCGCGGTGTCGCAGCGGGCTCGCTCGTCAAACGCAAGCCTGGCATCGCAAAAGGCGCGATCCTCGTGCCGCGGATGGTCGAGTTCTTCATCAAGGATGACGCCAATCACGATCCGATCATCGATATCGACGAGATCGTCCATCGCGGGCTCGCGACACCGCAAGAGCTCGGCATGATGAGCGAGATCGCGCGCATCACGTTCGAAATTCTCGCGCATGCGTGGCGGAGCCGCGAGACGCTGCTCGTGGATCTCAAGCTCGAATTCGGTCGGCTTTCCGGCGGCGAAGGGCGCGGCAGTCTCGTGATCGCCGACGTCATCGACAACGACTCGTGGCGCGTGTGGCCCCAGGGTCGCGAAGAGTTGATGCTCGACAAGCAGATGTATCGCAACCTCGAAACCGTAACGCCGGACGATCTCGAGCGCGTCCACGCGAACTATGAAATGGTCGCGGATCTCGTCGGCTCGTTTCCCGCGCTCCGATCGGGGATGGTCGCTTACGTCGCCGACGGCGCGCAGAGCGTCGCGTTGCTCGATCCCGTGATCGCGCAGACCAATGTTTTCGGCTTGCAGAGCCTGCGTCGGATCGTCTCGACACATCTCGTACCCGCGTACGTGCTACAGGCCGTGCAACAGCTCGATGCGACCTTCGCGCGACTCGTCTACGTTGCGTCGGGCCCGCACCTCGCGGCGATGCTGTCGGCAGCGACGCCGACACCGGTCTTCGATGCGACGGAGTTCGATGCGAGCGAACTCGGGCTCGTCGTAGCGAAGACGCTCGCGATGGACGATACGGTCATGTTCGGCCGCGTGTTGCTCGTGCAAGCCAATGCTCGATCCGCGGTGCTTGGCGCGGACGCGCAGATCAACGCACCCGGGCCGCAGGTCGGCCTTGCCTGACGCGGCTTCCGGCGCGTCGCTCGCGGCGTCGGTGGAAGTCGTACGCGTTCTCGGCGTCGACGATGCGACGCTCGAGGGAACGTTGCGTCATCAAGGTTTAGCACTCAAGCAATCGGAGATCCGCACGATCGCATCGACGCTCGGCCGCGATCCCTCCGTCGTCGAGGCTCACGCCTTCGATGCCCAATGGAGCGAGCATTGCTCGTATAAAAGCTCCCGCCATCATCTGCGCGGGTTGCCGATCGACGGCCCGACCGTGCTTCAAGGCCCGCAAGAAGATGCGGGCATCGTGCATCTTGGCGAATTCGAAGGCAAAACGTACGGAATCGTTTTCGCGCACGAGTCGCACAATCACCCGTCGCAGGTCGTACCGTTCGAGGGCGCGGCGACCGGTATCGGCGGGATCGTGCGCGACGTGCTCTGCATGGGCGCGCGTGTGATCGCGATCGCCGATCCTCTGCGCTTCGGGCCGCCGGACGATCCGCACTGTCGTTACGTCGCGCAAGGCGTCATCGATGGGATTGCGGCCTACGGCAATGCGATCGGCGTGCCCAACATCGCGGGCGACGTCTTTTTTCACGAAGGCTTTCGCGATAATTGTTTGGTCAACGTGGTCGCGCTCGGTTTGCTCGAAGCGCCCGACGTGATCCATTCGAGAGCGCCTGCGAATGCCGAGGGATGGGATATCGTCCTCGTCGGCAAGGCGACGGATCGCAGTGGGTTCGGCGGCGCGGCCTTTTCGTCGCTCGTGCTCGATCAAGACGACGCCGAGCAGAATAAGGGCGCGGTCCAAGTGCCCGATCCGTTCCTCAAAAACGTCATCATGCGCGCGTCCTACCGCGTCTTCGACGTCTTGAAAGAACGCGGTCTCATCGTCGGCTTCAAGGATCTCGGCGCGGGCGGCATCATGGGCTGTACGGCGGAGATTTGCGCGAGCGGTGGCTTCGGCGCGATCGTCGATCTCGACAAATGCCCGACGTCGCAGGAGCATCTTCCGCCTGCCGTCATCGCGGTCGGTGAAACGCAGGAACGCCTGACGTGGGTCGTGCCGCCGGAGTTTACGCCGGAGTTGCTCGCGATCTACAACGAAGAGTTTTCGTTGCCGCAAATCGCGCGCGGCGCGCGTGCGGCCGTGATCGGTACGGTTACGAAGGAACGTCGTTACGTCTTGCACCATCGCGGTGCGACCGTGATGGATGTCGATCTCGATTTTTTCACCGATGGGATTCGTTACGATCGTGCGACGGCGCCCGTCTCGGTTGCCGACGACGCACCCGCGCCAGGGATTGTGCAGCGTGCGGCCCGCGTCGACGACGCGTATTTCGACGCGTTGCCGCAGACGCTCGAACGTATCCTCGCGCATCGCGACGTCTGTTCGCGCGCGCCGATCTACGAGAGATTCGATTCCGTCGTGCGCGGGACGACGGCGATCCCCGCGGGCTACGGGGATGCGGGCCTCATCGTGCCCGTGCCTGGTGCGCCGCTCGGCTGCGCGCTCGGGCTCGGCGGAAATCCTCGGCTCGGTGCGATCGACGCGCGGCTCGCAGCCGAAGCGGCCGTCGTCGAATCGATACGCAACGTTGCGGCGATCGGTGCGAAGCCCGCCGCGATGACCGACTGTCTCAACTTCGGCAATCCCGAAGTGCCCGAACAGATGGGCGAACTCGTCGTCGCAATCGCGGGCCTCGCGCACGCGGCGCGCGAGCTCGCCGTTCCGTTCGTCTCGGGCAATGTGAGTCTCTACAACACGTCGGCGAACGGCAGATCGATTCCGGCTTCGCCGATCGTCGCGTGTGTGGGCACGCTCGACGACGTCGCCTTTTCACTAACGCCCGGGCTCAAGGGCTCCGAGCACGCGCTCTATTATCTCGGAAGTTTCAGCGATGCGCTCGGCGCGAGCGCGTTTGCCGATGCTTTCACGCTCGCGGACCGGCGCGTCGCGCGCGTCGATTACGTGGCGTTGCGCGCGGAACTCGCGCTCTTGGATGCAGCGAACCACGCGGGCTACATCGTTGCCGCACACGACGTCTCCGATGGCGGGTTGCTGGTCACGGTCGCGGAGATGGCCTTTGCCGCTCGCGAGCCGCTCGGTGTTCGCTTTACGACGGCGCCGTCGAACTTCACGCACGGCGCGGTCGGAAATACGGAAGCGCTCTTCGGTGAGTGCGGCGGCTTCGTCGTCGAAGTGACCGACTCGCTCGCATTCGAAGCACTCGCGCATGCGTGTGATGTCGAGCCGATACATCGGCCGCGTATCGGTACCGTCACGACCGAGCCGACCTTTGCGGCCTTCGGTCATCGGATCGAGATCGCGCATCTGCGCGAGGTGTGGTCGGCACCGCTCCGCGATTTTTACGACGATGTCGTGGTGCGCGAGGTCTCGGCGTGAGCGCGCGTGTCGGCGTGCTCGTTTTTCCCGGGACGAACTCCGAAGACGAGACGATTCGTGCGTGTCGCGCGGTGGGGCTCGAAACCGAACTCGTGCACTGGAATGCCGACCTCGATGCGGTGCGCGCGTTCGACGCGTACGTCTTGCCTGGCGGCTTTGCATATGAAGACCGCGTACGCGCGGGCGCGATCGCGGCGCACGATCGTCTGATGATTGCGGTGCGCGAAGGTGCGGCTGCGGGCAAGTTCGTGCTCGGCATCTGTAACGGCGCGCAGATCTTGCTCGAAAGCGGGCTCGCGCCGGCCCTCGACGGACAGGCGCGCGCGCAAGCAGGCTTCGCGCGGAATGCGCGAGGCGGTCGTTTTCGATCGACGCACGTGCACGTAAAGCTCGCGATCCCACCCGAGCGCTGCGCGATTACGCGCGAGATGGCGCCGGAGACCGTCATTCCCGCTTGGGCTTCGCATGCCGAGGGCCGCCTCGCGGCACAACCGTTCGTCCTCGAAGCGATAGCGCGCGACGAGCGCGTCGCCTTCGTGTATTGCGATCGCGACGGAAACGTGAACGACGCGGCCGTTCCCAACGGCTCCGCACTCGGTGCGGCGGCACTCGTAAACGATCGCGGCAACGTGCTCGCGATCATGCCGCATCCCGAACGCGATGCATGGACGTACATGCATGCCGATTTAACGCGCGACGCCGCACGCGGGAATACGGCCGCGATGCTCGCGCCGTCGGGCGGGATCGCGTTCTTCGTCGGCCTCGCCAGGGCGTTGCGATGATACGCTGTATCGACGTCGCGCTGATCATTCCCGATAACGAGGCGCGCACGGCCCTCGCCACACTCCAACGCCTCGGCGTCGGCGTCGCGATGCTCGAACGCGCCGATCTCTATCGCTTCGATGTGGAAGATGAAGAAGCGAACGACCTCGTGACGCGCGTCGGCGCGACCGAGACGCTCTTCAATCCGAACAAGCACATCATGCGCGTCCGGGCCCTCTCGACGCCCGATGCGGGCGAAGTGTGGGTGGGCGATCTCGCGAGCCCGATCGCCGCTTGTGGCGTTCGCATCGGCGGACGCGTACTTCCGGGCGTGCGCGCTTTCGAGCGTTTCACCGCATGGCGAATCTACGGTGCGCCGGGCGTGCGTGCCAATGCCGAACTGGTCGCCGCCGCGACCGAGACCCTCCTTTGTAATCCCGCGTTCCAGAAAGCGTCTGTCGCATGATCGCACCCGAACTTCTCCGCACCGGAGCCCAAGCTAAGTCGAGCGACTTCTATACGATCGCAACGCTCGGCTCGCACTCCGCGCTTCAAATTCTCAAAGGCGCGCACGACGAAGGGTTCCGCACGCTCGCGATCGCCAATCGCGATACCGAACGACTCTATCGGTCGTACGCCTTCGTCGATGAAGTGATCGGCATCGACCACTACGGTCAGTTCATGGATCTCGTGCCCGAACTCGAGAAGCGCAAGATGATCATCGTGCCGCACGGCTCGTTCGTCGCGTATCTCTCACTCGAGGAACACAAGAAGATGAAGATCCCGTACTTCGGGAACAAGGCCGTACTCGAATGGGAAGCGAGCCGCGAGAAACAACGCCAGTGGCTCACGCGCGCGAACCTCACCTTGCCGCGGCAATTCATCACGGCGGCGGAGATCGACCGGCCCGTCATCGTAAAGATGTACGGCGCGCAAGGCGGCAAAGGCTATCTCTTCGTCCGCGACGCGCAAGATTTCGAAGCGCGCGCCGGACACCTGACGCAGCAATACATGCTTCAGGAGTACATCATCGGCGTTCCCGCCTACATCCACTACTTCTATTCGCCGCTCACGGGCAAACTCGAAATCATGAGCATGGACCGTCGTTACGAGACCAACGTCGATTCGCTCGGCCGCATACCCGCAGCCGCGCAAGAGCACATGGATATCGATCCGAGCTACGTCGTCGTCGGCAACTCGCCACTCGTCTTGCGCGAATCGATGCTCGCGGAAGCCTATCGCATGGGCGAAGACGTGGTGCGCGTGAGCCAAGAGATCTGCGGTGAGAAAGGCCTTTTCGGGGCGTTCTGTATCGAGACGATCATCACGTCCGAAGCGAAGTTTTTCGTGATGGAGATCTCGGCGCGTATCGTCGCGGGAACGAACCCGTTCATCGATGGATCGCCCTATTCGTATCTCAACTACAGCGAGCCGATGTCGACGGGGCGTCGTATCGCGCGCGAAATCAAGAACGCGTTGCTCTCGAACAACCTCCACGCGGTACTCGACGATTCCGGCATTGCGTAGCGCCGTGCCCGTCGTCGCGATCGTTCGTGCGGCGCGTCTCGTCGCCGCCGCACTCTTTTCCGCCACGCTCGCGCTGCCGAGCGCCATGCCCGCGCGCGCCGCAATCGAGACCGATCCCGAAGCGCTCTACCAAACGATGCGTAAGGCCTACGATACCGGCGCCGCAAAAAATTGGCGCTTCATAAACGAAATGTATTATCTCTCGACGATCTTCGATGCCGGGCGCGCGTATTCGCTCTTCCGACCGACCGATCCGAATTACGGCGAGGTCGCGGGTCTCGCCGTCGACGTCGCGACGCAACTCCACTACGATCCCCTGACTAATAACGATGCCGCGCTCTGGTACGTGTTGGAAGCGGCATCGTTCGTCGGGAAGAACGGCGACGCGAAACATCAGGCGGAGGCGAAGGCCCTCGCCGCGCGCTTGAGCGCGATCGGCGACGATCCCAAGCTTCTCGCCGCACAAGCGCAGACCGACGCGCAACAAAACGCCGATGCCTTTCATCGCGACGGCGATGCCCTCGTACAACTCATCACGGCCGACGTCCGAGGCTATAACCTCACGCACGATGGCGCGTACCGCAGCTCGCTGCTGCAACACGCAGCCGATCCCGCGACGCCGCTCGTGCGCGTACCCGATCCCGAGTACGGGCAGATGTTCGCGATCGCCGCGAGCGCGCTCACCGATCCCGGCTTCACCGACGGCGATCGCACGGCCGCACGTGCGATCAAGTATCGGCGCGACCATACGCCCGAACTCAAAGTCATCGGCCGTGTGAGTGCGATCGCGCACGAACTTCGCCTCACGCGCACGGCGCCCGCCGATGAGTATTTCGGTAACCTCAAGTTCTCACCGATCGGCGTGCGCAACGAAGTCGTGCGGATCAATAAATATCTCGATAAGGGCTGGGGCTATCGCATGGAGGGCGACGCGTTGCAGGTGGAAAACGCCGTCGCCGATTGGCAGAAACAGTACCCCCACGATTACACGCTGCCCGGTACGCTGCTCGATTCGTATCGGCTGCTGCAACGCATCGAGACCGATAAGACCAAAGACGCCGCGGGGCGTGTGAAGACGACACTCCTCGTCCAATACGCAAACTCGCGTCAAGCCCAGGAACTCGCGTCGTCGTAGTGGCGGACCCTCGCGTCTCCGCGGCGCTCGCGCGCTACGATCGTGGCGCGCTCGCACTCTGCTCGGTCGGAAGCCACTCCGCACTCGACGTCGCTTTCGGCGCGCGCGCGCAAGGCTTGCGCAACCTCATCGTCACGGCCGATGGCCGCGAACGCACCTACGCGACCTATTATGCGCGGCGCGAAGCGCCCGCGCGCGGGTGCGTCGATGCGACGCTCCATCTCGAGCATTTCGCGAAACTTCTCGACGACGACGTGCAGGCGAAACTCCTCGCCCACAACGCCATCTTCATCGCGAATCGCTCGTTCGAAGTCTACCTGCACGAAAAGTTCTCATACGACGAAATCGAGCGCCGGATGCAGATTCCGTTCTTCGGCAACCGCCGGCTTCTCCGCGCGGAAGAGCGCGACGAGCCCGCCAACCAATACGATCTTCTCGAACGCGCGGGGATCCGTTATCCGCGCACGTTCGCATCGCCGAGCGAGATCGATCGCTTGGTGATGGTAAAGGCCGCGCACGCGACCGTCACCTTCGAGCGCGCGTTCTTCCTCTGCGATTCACCCGCGAATTACGACGAGCAATCGCAGAAGATGATCGCGGCCGGTATGGTGACGGCCGCGGGTCTCGCCGTCGCGCGGATCGAGGAATACGCGCTCGGGCCGAGCGTCAACCTCAATTTTTTCTATTCGCCGATGCTCGGCGAACTCGAACTGCTCGGGACGGATACGCGACGACAGACCAACCTCGACGGACTCAAAAGCTTACCACCGTCGCAACTCGCGGCGGCGGCGTCGATTCCGGTTCGGATGGAAGAAGCGGGCCATATCGCGACGACGCTGACCGAATCGATGCTCGAGAAAGCTTTCGAAATCGGCGAGCGGTTCGTGGTCGCGGCACGCGAAGCGAACGCGCCGGGCGTGATCGGTCCTTTCGCGTTGCAATGCATCATCGTTGCGGGGCCGCCGAAGGCGTTCGTCGTGTACGATGTCTCGCTGCGGATCCCGGGTTCGCCCGGCACGCGCTATACGCCGTACAGCGCCTATCTTTGGGGTCGCGACGTATCCGTCGGCGAGCGGATCGCGATGGAAGTCGTGATGGCACGCGATGCGGATCGTTTGGCCGACGTCCTCACGTAGCCGCGCGTGACGCCGGAACGGCGTCGCACGACCGTGCGCGTCATGCGGAGCATTGCGGGTGCGTTTGCGGCGATCGTCATCGCCGCGTGTATCGCGGTCGCCTTCGTGCCGATCTGGGCCTCCGTGATCGGTACGCTCGCGTGCGCGGTCGTCGCTTTTTCTTCGCTCTACGCGGCCTTCGAAGGCTTCGACGAGCGCTTGCGGCGCGGACCGTAAGCGCGCGCTAAAACCAGCGCGGCGTTTTTTTCGCGTAGGCGTCGTACGCTTCGCCGAACGTGCGTGCGAGGTACCGTTCCTCGGCATCGACGACGTAGTGATCGACGAGGGCGAGTGCGATCGGCAAGAAGACGAGTGCGGGCAGCGACCCTTCGCGCATCGCGACGCCGACGAAGATCGAGGTCACGCCGACATACGCGGGATTGCGCGTCCACACGAAGGGCCCCCCGGTGACGAGCGCGCTCGCACGACCGTATGGATTCGCCGTCGTGCCCGCGGCGCGCAGTGTCGCGAGCGTCGCGATGCCGAGCGCGGCTCCCGCGACGACCGATGCCGTCCCGAGCGCGCGCACGATCCGGCTGCGCGGCGTCGCGTCGTGCGGCGTACGGCCGAGTGCGAGCCCGGCGCCGAGCGCGATCGCAAAGACGAGGGGCGGCGGTACCGCAACGGCGGGGCGATCGTCGCTATCCATGTCGTGTCGCGTTTGTAAGGCGCTCGATCGATGCCTGCGCAGCCGGAAGAAGCGCGTAGTCCGGGAAGGCTTGCGAGCGTTGCAGAACGGATGGCGCGATGGTGAGCCAAGCGAATTCGACTGCGCCCGTCAAAACGGCGACGGTCGTCATTTTAGATTTCGGCGCGCAGTACAGTCAGCTGATCGCGCGTCGCGTTCGCGAGGCCGACGTCTACTCCGAGATCTTGCCCCACGATGCGTCGTGGGAGGCGATCTGTGCGCGCGAGCCTGCCGCAATCGTGCTCACGGGCGGCCCCGAAAGCACGCTCGCACCGGGCGCCCTCGGCGTCGACCCGCGCGTCTTCTCATCGGGCATTCCGGTGCTCGGCATCTGCTACGGCATGCAACTGATGGCGCGCGAACTCGGCGGCACGCTCGTGCGCTCGCAACATCGCGAGTTCGGCGCCGCCACGCTCGAAGTCGTCGTCGAATCTCCGCTCTTCGCGGGCGTCGCGGCGACGAGTCGTGCGTGGATGTCGCATGGCGATACCGTCGTCGCGCCGCCGCCGGGTTTCGCGACGCTCGCGCGCACGACGGGTTGCGCGCAAGCGGCGATTGGCGATGCGGCGCGCAAACTCTACGGCGTGCAGTTCCATCCCGAAGTCGTGCACACCGATGCGGGCAAAGCGGTCATCGCGAATTTCTTGCACGAGATCGCGGGGATCGCGCCCGCGTGGAAGATGGATTCGTTCGTCGATACGACGATTGCAGACATCAAAGCGCGAGTTGGCGACGGCCGCGTGATCTGCGCGCTCTCGGGCGGCGTGGATTCGGCCGTTGCTGCGACGCTCGTCGCGCGCGCCGTCGGCACGCAGCTCACGTGCATTTTCGTCGATACGGGCCTGTTGCGTGCCGACGAAGGCGATGCGGTCGTCGCTGCCTTTCGCGACGTGTTGCACCTCGACGTCGTCCGCGTCGATGCGCGAGAACGCTTTCTCGCACGACTCGCGGGCGTGATCGATCCCGAAGAGAAGCGCATCCGCATCGGCCACGAATTCATCGCGATCTTCGAAGAAGAAGCGAACAAGTTAACTGACGTACGATTCCTCGTACAGGGCACGCTCTATCCCGACGTCATCGAATCCAAGACGCCCGGCAGCAAAGCGGGCCACAAAATCAAATCGCATCACAACGTGGGCGGCCTCCCCGAGCACATGGCGCTCACGCTCGTCGAACCGCTCCGCGCGCTCTTCAAAGACGAAGTGCGCGAAGTCGGCCACGTCCTCGGCCTACCCGATGCCATCGTGCAACGCCAACCGTTCCCCGGCCCCGGGCTCGCGGTGCGCGTGCTCGGTGAAGTTACGGCCGAACGCGTCGAGACCGTGCGCGCGGCAGATAAGATCGTCACCGACGAGATCGAAGCGGCGACGCTGGATCCGAAGCCGTGGCAGTATTTCGCCGTGCTCACGCCATTGCAGAGCGTCGGCGTTATGGGCGACGGTCGCACGTATGCCGATCTCGTCGCAGTGCGCGCGATTACGAGCGAAGATGGGATGACGGCCGATTGGGCGCGCCTACCGCACGCGTTGCTCGAAAAGATCAGCACGCGCATCGTCAACGAAGTCGCGGGCGTCAACCGGATCGCGTACGACATCACCTCGAAACCGCCGGCAACCGTGGAGTGGGAGTAGGATAGGGCCATGCGCATCCTCGTCGTCGGTAATGGTGCGCGCGAAGACGCACTCTCGTGGCGTCTCGCGCAATCGCCGTCGTGCGATGCGATCTTCGCTGCGCCCGGAAACGCGGGCACGGCAACGCGCGGTGAGAACTGGGCGATCAACGCAACCGACGGCAAAGCGCTCGTCGCGCGCGCGATTGCGGAGAAGATCGATCTCGTCGTGCTCGGGCCCGAGACCGCAATCGCCGCCGGCGTCGGCGACCGTTTGCGTGAGGCGAAGATCTCGACGTTCGGCCCCGGTCGCGCGGTCGGGCGGCTCGAATCGAGCAAGATCTATTCGAAGCGCTTCATGGAACGCCACGGTATTCCGACGGCCAAAGCGCGCGTCGTGCATTCGCTCGCGACTGCGGAAAAGACGCTCGCCGATTGGCGCGGCGGCTGCGTCGTCAAAGCGGACGGCCTCGCGGCCGGCAAAGGCGTCGTCGTCACGCCCGATCCGCAGAGTGCGCTTGCGGTGTTGCGCGATTGGTATGGCGGCGCGGGGGTGCCCGGCGGCGGAAGCGACGTGCTCCTCGAGGAGCGACTCGAAGGTCGTGAGATCAGCATTTTCGCAATCGGTGACGGCAAGCGGTTCGTGCCGATCGGCTCGGCTTGCGATTATAAGCGCGCGGGCGACGGCGATACGGGGCCAAATACGGGCGGGATGGGTGCATATTCGCCGCCGGCCGGGTTCCCCGACGATCTCGTCGATATCGTGCGCGAACGTGTCCTCGATAAGGTCGTGAGCGGCCTCGCGCTCGATCGCGAAAAGTATATCGGCGTCCTGTATTGCGGCTTGATGCTCACAGCGAACGGGCCGTATGTTATCGAATTCAACGTGCGGTTCGGCGACCCCGAAACCCAAGTCCTCATGCCGCGCGTTCGCGGCGATTTCGCACGGTTGCTCAAGACGGCTGCCGACGGGAAGATCGATGAAGAAGCAGCTCGCTTTGACGGCGGCGCGTGTGTCGGCGTGGTGCTTGCGACGGCCGACTATCCGCGCAGCAGCACGCCGTTACGCGATTTGAGCGCCGACGTCGCGCTTTCAGGGGATCGCGTTGCCTTCTGGGGCGCATCCGCCTTGCGGGATGGGGTCGTCGATGCGGGCGGCGGGCGCGTGCTCACCGTGAGCGCACTTGGTGACGACGTCGCAGCCGCACGTGCGAACGCGTATGCCGCTGTCGACGAGCTCGCGCACCGCATCGGCAACGGCGTGCGGTTGAGTTATCGCAGCGATATCGCTAAACTCGCACCCTAACGCGGGCGTCGGTAGGCTCGGCGCGAAACTCGGGCGCGGCCACGCGGGTAGTGAGGAGCCTATGTACGGACAACAACAGTCGCGTTTGGACGCGCCGACCGTCTCCTCGGCGTCCTTGCTCGGTCAGGTTCTCGGCATCACGGGTGCGGGCTTTCTCGTTACCGCGGTTACGAGCTACCTCACGCAAGGCTTCCCCTCGGGCTTCTCGCTCATCGCGATGCTCGTCGGCTTCGGCTTCTTGATCGGTATTTCGGCGACGCGCCGTAATCCCGGCCTTTCGATGCTGATGTTTTATGCCTTTACCGCTTGCGAAGGCATCGGAATCGGACCGACGATCGGACATTACGTTCGCGTCGATGGCTCGGCCGTCGTCGTCCAAGCCGCCGCCACGACAGGCCTCGGGATGCTCGTGCTCGGATCGGTCGTCTTCCTTACCAGCTTCGATTACCGCAAGCTCTCCGGTATCGCGTTCGGCGCGCTCATCGGGCTCGTGATCGTCGGCCTGATCTCGGCGTTCACACATTTCTTGCAACCCGGCATCTACGCATGGGCCACGCTCGCCGTCTTCACGCTGCTCGTGCTCGTCGATTTCGGTCGCTTGCGTGCCGGTGGCGGCGGCCAGACCGCGATCGAACTCGCGACCTCGATCTATCTCGACGCGATCAACATCTTCTTAGCATTACTTTCCATCTTTGGCGGTCGTAGCAGAAGGTGACCGAGCGCGCCGTCGTCGTACAGCCGTCCCTACATGGCTAGGTCGTATGATGCCGAGGCACCGATGCCGGCCGGTGACACGCTTCACGAAGCGTGCGGAGTCGTCGGTATTTACGCGCCCGGCAACGAGGTTGCGCGCCATGCATACTTCGCGCTCTATGCCCTCCAGCATCGTGGTCAGGAATCGGCGGGTATCGCGGTATCCGATGGCGCTACGATCGTCTGTCATCGCGAGATGGGGCTGATTTCGAGTATCTTCGATGAGGAGATTCTCGGCAATTTAACGGGCTATATCGCCGTCGGCCACACGCGCTATTCCACGACGGGCTCGTCTGCGGTCGTCAACGCTCAGCCGTTACTCGAACATGCCAAATTCGGCGACGTGACGGTCTCGCACAACGGCAATCTGACGAACACGGACGACTTGCGCTCGTCGCTCGATGCGGCGACGGTCTTGCAGGCAACCTCCGATTCCGAAGTGCTTGCGAAAGCGATCGTCCAAGCCCCTGGTGCCGATATGGTCGCGCGAATCCGGGACGTAATGACGCGCGCCGAAGGGGCGTACTCGATCGTGATGTCGACGGAAAAGTCGCTCTTCGCGTTTCGCGATCCGTGGGGCGTGCGGCCGCTCTGCTACGGTCGTTTTCCCGGCGGTGGCTACATGTTCGCATCGGAATCGTGTGCGCTCGCGACCGTGGGCGCACAGTACATTCGCGAACTCGATGCGGGCGAGATCATGTGGGTCGATAACGACGGTCTGCATTATGATAAGATGCCGCAGCAGAAGCCGCAAGCGCTCTGCATGTTCGAGTACATCTATTTCGCGCGGCCCGATTCCGTGCTCGACGGCAAGTCGATCTACATGGCGCGGATGGCGATGGGCCGTCAACTCGCGCGCGAACATCCCGTCGATGCCGATGTCGTGATGGCGATTCCCGATAGTGCGATTCCCGGCGGCATCGGCTACGCGCAAGAGGCGGGTTTGCCGTACGTTGAGGGATTGATCAAGAACCGATATATCGGTCGCACGTTCATCAGTCCCGATCAAAAAATGCGCGCGCGGGGCGTGCAACTCAAATTTAATCCGATCGTCGAACTCCTCGCGGGGCAACGCGTGATCGTCGTCGACGATTCGATCGTGCGCGGAACGACGACGCCGCGCATCGTCAAACTCTTGCGCGACGCGGGCGCGCGCGAAGTGCACGTGCGGATCACCTCGCCGCCGATCATCCATCCGTGTTACCTCGGCGTCGATATGGCTTCGCACGACGAACTCATCGCGGCGAACTTTACGATCGATGAGATTTGCGAGAAGATCGGTGCGGATTCGCTCGGTTACTTAAGTAAAGAGGGCCTGCTCGACGCGATCGCGCGTAAACGCGGCCAAATGTGCATGGGTTGTCTCACGGGCGAGTATCCCGAAACCTACAACGGGCCGGCCGTTCTCGCGACCGCAGCGCGCTAAATCGCAACGCGAGCGCGATGAGCGACGACGACTTTTACTACGAAAACGGCTACCTCGTTTTCACGGCAGCGTATCATTTGCGGCGCGGAGTGTGTTGCGGTAATCGCTGTCGGCACTGCCCTTACAATCATGTCAACGTTCCGGCTACGATAGAAGTAGGAATACGCGAAATATGGGAAAAGGACAACTCATGAAACGATTGCCATCGCTCCACCCGACCGTCGCTCGGCTCCGGACGCTCGCCGTCGCACTTGTCGTCGGATCGACCGTCGCCATCGCCGCGACCGCGCAGGCAAACGCGAGCACGTATGCCATGTTGCCGCTCGTTGCGGGCGATACCGGCGTGCCGTATCAAGTCTTTGCAAGCAAAGCCGAGCGCACGACCTACGGAGATGCGATCGCACGTGGCATTCGCGCGCGCGATGGCGGAACGCGCATCGCGAAGAGCCGTGTGGAGAATGCGCTCGCGACGGCTGGGATCGATCAAGAGTCGCCCTATCGCGCGTGTAACGATGCCGCGTGCGCGCGCAAGATCGGTCGCGCGGTGCGCGCCGATACGGTGGTCTACGGTTCGGTCACACGCGCGCTCTCGATGATTTGGGGTTCGGAAGTCTCGATCGTCGACGTCGCAACGGGCCGCGTCGAGGGACCGTACGACCTCGGCTACAAAGGCGACTTTCTTACGCTCGAAACCGGCGTCGACGAACTTTCGCGAGCCGTTTCGAATCGCCTCATCGCCGATGCGAGCGCGCGAAACCGCGCCGCCGCGATGGCACGCCGCTAGCGGCTTTAATCGCCGCGTCGAGCGGCGTGCTCGTCGCGTCTTTCGTCGGCCTTGGGTTTGGGCGGTTCGGCGGCGAGATCGATCGGTGCGAGGCCCGCATCGCGTAGCGCCGTCTGGAGCGGCAGGATCCGGTCGCGTACGAACGCCGCGTGGCGTGCGAGTTGCACGTGGATCTCGGCGAGGAGGGCGGTCATCTCGCGCGATTCCTCGGCCGTCGGTACGTGGGGCGACGCGTTGTTCAGGAGCGATTGGATGCGCTCGCGCAGGAGATCGCGCAAGAAGTCGTTGTCTTGGCCGTTAATCGGATACGAACTGAAGACGTGCGCTTCGCGCGCGGCCATATCGAGGACGTCGTGAGCGCGCGCCGCCGTCGTATCGGATCGCGCGGCGAGTGTCGCGAACTGGTGTGGAAGTTGATCTGCGACATTATCGAGCGTGTTGAGCGTGACGTCGATCTGCGAGAGCGCGCCGTAGAGTTTGCGCACGTAGGCGACGTGCGCATTGCGTTCGCTCGGTGCGAGCGCGATGCGTGGATCTGGGCGAATCTCGATCGATTGCACGTAGCTCGCGCCATCGACATCGAGCCGCGCGTGATACGTCCCCGGTAGAAGATCGGGACCGCGGTCGGGACCGCGGTTCCATTTTGGCGCGCGATTCCAGCGGACCGGTGGTTCGCCCGAGAGATCCCACGTGACGCGATTGTAGCCCGCGACATTGCTTACGACGGGCACTTCCTCATCGTCGACGTCGTGCGTTCCCGAGAGCTTGCGCACGACGTTGCCCTTTGCGTCGATGATGGTGATCGTCGGCGTCGTCTTCGCGAGATCGGGAAGGGCAAACGTAAAGATCGCGCGGTCGGGTGGATTATCGCCCGCGCCCGTAACGTTGACGGTCGGCGTAGCGGTTTCGTACTGATACGCAATCGGCGGTGCGAAGAAGCGCACGCCTTCGGTGGCATGTGGCGTCGAGCGTTCGAGAGCGGCGATGTCGTCGAGGATCCAGACACCGCGGCCGTGCGTTGCGGCGAGGAGATCGCGTCCGCCGTGGGCGATGCGCAGATCGCGAATCGAGGTCGGCGGGAGATTCTGTTGTAGGCTTCGCCACGTCGTCCCGCGATTGGCGCTCCACCAGATACTATTTTCGAGACCGACGAAGAGGACGTTTGCGTCGCTCGGATCTTCGATGATCGCGCGGGCGAATTGCGTCGTGGGCAAGCCCGCAGCGATGTTCGTCCATGTCGCGCCGAAATTTCGCGTCGCGAACACGTACGGCGTGCGATCGCCCGTGAAGTGGCGATCGAGGACGGCGTACGCGACGGCGGCATTGCTATGCGAGGCTTCGATCGTCGGAATGCGCGCGTCGGCATCGGCTGCGGGCATCGTGACGTCGCGCCACCGCATGCCGCCGTCGCGCGTGAGCGCGACCTTGCCGTCGTCGGTCGCGATCCATATCTGATCGCGTGCGATGCTCGATGGCACGATATCGAGAATCGTATCGTACGTCTCGGCACCCGTCACGTCGAGTCGCAGCGGGGTTCCCGAAAGACCTTGCCTCGCCTTGATATCGCGCGTGAGATCGGGCGAGATGCGCGTCCAGTGCGCCCCCGCATCGATCGTGCGGAAAAGAACATTACCACCGTAGTATGCGACGTGCCCATCGAAGGGTGAGAACGCGAGGGGGCTCTCCCAATTGAAGCGATAGCGCAGTTCTCTCGGTGCGACGACATTTTGATTGTGTAGATACGGCGAGACGTCGCGACTGGTGCGCGAGCGCGTATCGTAGCGCGCGAGCGAGCCCGCGTTATCGCCGCCGCCGCCCGACGCCCACACGATCGCAGGATCGATGGGATCGGGGATCGTCCAGTTTCCGTCGCCCCCGGCAACTTTGCGCCAATCGATCGGCAAGATACCGTCGTCGCTGCGGCCGTTTGAGGGACCGCACCAAGCGCCGTTATCTTGGAGGCCGACGCAGATGCCGTATGGCGTGCTCGCATCCGTCGCGACCCGATACGCCTGCGCGATCGGCACGTTGTTGCGCCAGTCCCACGTCTCGCCGTTATCGCGTGAGATCGCGGGGCCACCGTCGTTTGCTTCGAGAATCGTCTTGCCGTCGGCGTAGAACCAGATCCCGTGATGGTCGCCATGAAGGTGCTTTCCGCTAACCTTCCACGTGCGAGCGCCATCGATGCTCTCGGCAAGTTTGACCGATGTCGTGAAGAGATGATCGGCGTTGGTCGGATCGACGAAGATGCGCGTGTAATAAAACGGGCGCTCGTCGACGAGCGTATTGGTCGAGACGAGTTGCCAGTGCGTGCCTCCGTCGTCGGAGCGCCAGATGATGCCGTCGTTCGATTCGACGATCGCATAGACGCGCTTGGGATCGCTCGGTGCCACGGCGATGCCGATGCGTCCGAGCGTTCCGCCGGGAAAACCGTTGCCCGTTAAGCGTTTCCACGTCGCGCCGCCGTCACTGCTCTTGAAGAGACCGTCGTCTGCACCGCCACTCGTGAGATGCCACGAGGATCGTCGAAACTGCCACATCGATGCGAAGAGCACGTTCGGTTCGGTCGCGCTGCGGTCGAGGTCTGCCGCTCCGCTGGAAGGCCCGAGCTCGAGCGTCTTCGACCACGTTTTACCGCCATCGGTCGTGCGGTAGATGCCACGATCGGGGCTATCTTTGAACGGATCACCAAGCGCCGCGACGACGGCGATTTGCGGGTCGCGCGGGTCGAGCGATATTTTCGAAATCGCGTACGTGTCGTCGAGGCCGAGATGAATCCATGTCTTGCCGCCGTCGTGCGAGCGATAGATGCCGTCGCCGTAGGTGACGTCGTTGCGCGGATTGGATTCACCCGTGCCGACCCAAACGTCGTCGGGTGTGTTCTTCGCAATCGCGATCGCACCGATCGAGCCGACCGCGGCCTTATCGAAAACGGGCTTCCAACTCGTCGAGCCGTTCGTGCTCTTCCAAACGCCGCCACCCGCAGAGCCGATGTAGATGAGTGCGGGTGCTTTATCCGAGCCCGCGATCGCGGCGAGTCGGCCGCCCGCAATCGTCGGTCCGACGTTGCGCCACGCGAGAGCGTCCATCGGGCCGGGCGTCGGCGTTGCCGTCGGCGACGGACTCGGTGTGGGTGCGGCACCGCGCGCATCTTCGGCATTGATATGTGTGGGCGAGGCCGCGAATGTGGCGAGGACAATGGCGAACGCGAGCGCGGTTTTACGGAGCATCGTGCGAGGTTCGCCACCGACTTTCGGCGCGCTTTCTCGGCCGCGTCGTTCCTATCCCAAGACACGCACGATTCGCTCGAGCGCCGCGATCCCGAGCCCGGGTACGCCGGTCATTTACGAAAACATTTTCGACGGCAGCGCGCCGCATGCTAGGAGTGTCGCGCGTTCGACCGCGCGCTCGAGCGCCGTGTTTCGAAGACCAGCATCGCCCGAAAACTTCGCGTCGCCCCCGTTACGCGAGGTGGTCGTAGACCGCTTTTTCGAACGCAAAATATCCCGGTAGCGAGATGGGATCGACGAACGGTAGGATCTGCGTCGCCCAAAATCCGCCGATGCCGTTCGACCGATCGATCCAATAGTAGAGATTCGCGAGCCCTGCCCACGCAAGTTCGCCTGCAGGCCGCCCGGTCGGCGCTTTTTCGTCGTTGATCATCCACGTATAGCCCCACGACTTGGGCATGCCGGGGAAGAACTCGGCGTCGTTGGAAAGGCTCGGGATCGCGCCCGGAAGCGCAGTCACCTTTAGATGTCCGAGACCGTTGCTCGCCATCTTTGCCACGGTCTCCGGCCTGAGCACGACGTCACCGTTGGGTGATTTGCCGTCGCATAGGATCATGCGGATGAATTTGAGATAATCGCCGACCGTCGAGTAGAGTCCGTGCCCGCCCATGTGTTGCTCGGGATCGGGCGGCAATTCGAAATCGGGTGCGGCCGTCATCGTGCCGTCGGTCCCCCGGTTGTGCGTCGAAGCCTTTCGCGGACGTTGCCCCTGTTTTAATTCGAAGCCGGTATCGTGCATGTCGAGTGGTTCGAAGATGCGTTCGCGCATCACGTCGCCCAGACGTTTGCCCGTCGCGCCTTCGACGACTTTTCCGGCCCAATCGATATTACTGCCGTACTCCCATCGCTCGCCCGGATCGAAGAGGAGCGCCGAGCGCAGCGATGCCATCGATGAGGTCGCGACGCTCGGTACGTGTTTCTTCTCGCCGTATTTGATGAGATCGTAATTGAAGAAGTCGTATCCGAAGCCCGCGGTGTGCAAGAGCAGTTGGCCCACGGTTATATCGCTCTTCGGTGCGCGCATCTTCGGGTCGCCATGGTCGTCGAATCCGTCGAGAACCTGAATTTGCGCGATTTCCGGGACGTATGTTTTCGCAGGATCGTCGAGCGAAATTTTACCGTCTTCGACGAGTTGCATGACGGTCGTACCCGTGATCGCTTTGGTGCACGACCAGATCGCAACGACCGTGTCGACGGTCATCGGTGCGCCCTGGCCGAGTTGACGCGACCCGACGGCGCCCTCGTAGATCGTTCCGTTGCGGTCGGTTGCCATTGCGACGACGCCTGGAACGCCGTCCATACCGCTCGGCGGATGTACGGCGTCGTGCAAAACGCGATCGACGGCTTCTTTGAATCCAGTCTTCATCATTACGGCGTATCCTTAGCGGCCGAGGTGAAAGTTCAGGCCGACATTGAGTGACGCGCCGTTGACGCCGTTTCCGGGAGGAAGCGGATAGCCTTGAGGACGTTGGATGAAGTTGTCGACGCTTGCGGAGAGGCTAATCTGTTTCGTGAAGCTTTTGTCAACCGTGAGAATGATGATGTTGTAATAAAGTGGGATCGCTTGATTCGAAAAATAATTGAACGCGCCCCACGTGTTCGTTGCAGCAACGCTAAAGCCGTGCTTGGGATCGATGGGAACGACGACCGTCACCGCTTGCGTGATCCCGAGTTCGGTTCGTTTGTTGTCGGGATATCCGGCGGCATTCGCCGCGGCAACGGCGGCTGCAGAGTCGCTAAAATGCGGCGATGCGTGGCCTTTAATGTTGTAGACCAAGAAGGCGTTGCTCAGCCCCTTGACGATCGGCGTTGCGTAGGTGAATCCGAGGTAATTGTCGTGGTAGTTCGTCGGCGTCGGATTGTTGACATCGGTATCGGCGGGACAGCAGACGCGATGCCGATACGCGGTCCCGATTTCGGCACTGAGCCCCTTCCCGATGACTGCGTCGACGCGATAACCATCGACGAGATCGCGGAAGTCGACAACGTTCCGAATGTACATCCCACCTGCGGCGATCCGTGGAAGGGTATTTGCAATGAGCCCATTTTGGACGTGATCGTAAGAGAACGTCACGCCTTTGGCCAGCGGCACGTGTGCCGAGAAATTCAGCTTGAGGCCATCGACGAACGGGACGCCCGGCGCCGGAGTAACGTTGTCCGATGTCGAGAAAATGACAATTGGCGTTATGTCCAGCGACGGCAGATGCGATTCGGCCGATGCGGGCGCAGGATGGCTCATCGCCACCGCCCCCATCGCGGCTGTCATGCTTAAAAGCTTGAATATCTTCAAAACAAAGTCTCCTCATCTAACGAACGATCAATGAGGGAAACGTCGGTGAGCGCGCTCCTTCGAAGCTCGTCTTATCGATCACAACGGAGAGGCAATGCTGATTCGCTACGATCGTCCCAATATTTTACACACCGTAGCACTTCTTCAAATGATGGTGGTAGAGTGTAAAATGCCCATGTGAGAGAAAAGCAATACCGAAAGGTATTTTCGGGAACGAGCTTCGAGCGGACGCGCGGTTTGCTGCGTTCGGTGACCGGGATCGAGCGGATTTTGCCTCGGTCGCGGCAGCGGACGCGATGGCGAGGGCTTTTTTGAAGATCGCACGTCATATGTCCAATGCCGAGCGTGGCGGATTTTCATCACCCGATGTACCGAGCCTCGCCGCTCGGCTTCGTACCGACTGACACGCTATTTTAGGTACGTGTCGAACCACGCGCGCGAGCGCTTCGTCACGTCTGCGCGATGCGCGGGAAGGCGGATACCGTGGCCTTCGCCCGGATAGATGACGAGCTGCGTCGGAACGCCGAGCGTATGGAGCGCGTGCCAAAATTCGAGCGACTGCGAGGCAGGCGTCTCGACGTCTCGTTCGCCCACGTACGCAAATGTTGGCGTCTTTGCATTCGTGATGAATTCGATCGGTGAGGAATGGCGATAAATCGCCGGATCGTTATAAGCGCTCGAACCGAAGAACGGAATCATCCATTCGTCGATGCCATTCTCGCCGTAATACGATTGCCAATTCGAAAGCCCCGCGCCCGCGACTGCCGCCTTGAACCGCGTGGTTTGCGTGATCGCCCACATCGTCATGAAGCCACCGTAGCTTCCGCCCGTCAATCCCAGGCGGGCGTCGTCGATCGGTGCCTGTTTTTCGACGGCGTTGACGCCCGCGAGAATATCGCGCAGATCGCCATAGCCAAAATCGCGGACGTTCGCTTGCGTAAACGCTTCGCCGTTGCCGAAACTGCCGCGTGGATTGGGATAAAAGACGAAGTACCCATCACGAATGTAATCGCGCGTGGTCCCGTTGCCGATGAAACGCGGGACGCTCGCGGCCGAAGGCCCGCCGTGCACGTCGACGATCATCGGATATTTTTTTGCCGGATCGAGATCGCGCGGCGCGAGTAGCCAACCTTGCACCCCGTCGAAGGCATCGCTCTTCCACGTAACGCTCGTCGCGCGAACGGCAGGTGCGATACCGGCATTCGCGTGCGTGAGATCGTGCCACTCACCGAGTTTGCCGACGGCGATTTCGGGCGGATGTTCGAAGTCTTGTCGGACGACAGCCGTCATATCGGAGCCGCACGCCGAAGCGAACGCACCGTCACCCGCACCGATCGTTTGCGCGCCGTGCCAGAGCGTCGCAGGGAGCATGGCGTCGGCTGCGTAGGTCTCGACGGCGGTCTCCCCCGCATGCAACGTCGTCGCGCGAAGCGTGACCGGACGAGCGGAATCGGTGCGGCAATCCCACGCGATGGATACGATGGAGCGCGGCGCTCCGGGCGTCAGGTTCCTCGCGTCGCCACCGCGTGCGGGCATTTCGAAGAGATCGCCTCCGGTCGATCCGAAATCGCTCATGATGCCGCCGATGAAAGCGACGCTCTTTCCATCGGGTGAGACGCGGGGATCGGCGATCTGTTGCTTCGCGTCGGTCGGCGTGTACAGAACGCGTGCCGTCGCGCTCGTTCCATCGAATGCGTAGAGCTTCGCAATCCACCAGTTGTTATCGCCGTTGCCGTGTGCGGCGGTGCCGACGAAATTCATGCCGTCGGGCATCCAATCGTATTCGTACACGTAGAGATCCGCGGGCGACGCGAAGCGCAAGACGCCGCGCGACGAGACGACGCCGATGCGTTGTTCGTCTTCGTCGACGCCGATCTCACCGACGATCGGGGCGCCCGCCTGCGTCGCGCCGACTTCTTTGCGAGCGTTTGGCGTCGCGAGAACGGCGAGCACGCCGGCACGCGAAAAACGTGGCGAGCCGAGCGTTCCTGAAAACTCCAAAATTTTCTTCGGCAAGAATGCATCGGGTGTTACCGCGTAGAGAAAATGGCGTTTCGATTTCGGCGACTCGAGCACGAAGACGAGCTGCTTTCCATCCGGCGACCACGTCGGATACGAAGGAACGCATTTCGTGCTCGGCTCGCACGGTAACATCACTTCGTGCGCGGCATCGTTCCCGATCGCGCGCACGATGAGATGTTGACGCACGGGCGTCCCCTCGATGCGCGCTTCGTCGCTTTCGATCGCCGCAACGCGCTTGCCGTCGGGTGCGATCGCGACCGATCCGAACGCGTGCAGCAGTTGCTCGCGTGGCGCGGCAGCCGCGGCGTGCGGCGCGGTCGAGACGAGTACGGCGAGTGCGATCGCGAGCGTAGAAACGAAAGCCGCTGCAGGTGCAGCGGCTTTCGTTTGACGCGCACGACCCGCGGGGCGGGATGCGATCGATGCGGACATCCGCGTGCTAAACGGCGACTGGCGTCGCGCCGTTGCGCGCGTGAATGGGATGGGCGGCCATCTCTTCGACGAGTGCGACGAACGCGCGAACGGGATAGCCCGTCGGCCCCTTCGCAAGCGACGCCGTCTCGCCATCGGTGTAGGCCGTACCCGCGATATCGAGGTGGATCCACGGCGTATCGCCGACGAATGCCTTGAGGAATGCCGCTGCCGTGAGCGAGCCCGCAGCACGCCCCGTCGAGTTGCGTAGATCGGCGATCTCGCTTTTGACAGTCGATGAAAATTCATCGAAGAGCGGGAGATGCCAGTATTTCTCAGTCGTCGTTTTTGCGACGGCGAGGAACTCTTCGCAGAACGCGTCGTCGTTCGAGATCGCGCCCGTCGCGCTATGGCCGAGCGCGACTACGATCGCGCCCGTGAGCGTTGCGGCATCGACGATTTTGGTCGCGCCGAGTTCGCGCGCGTAGCACAGGGCGTCTGCGAGAATGAGGCGACCCTCGGCATCGGTGTTGATGACTTCGATCGTCTTGCCGTTCATCGCGCGCAAGATGTCGCCCGGCTTCATCGCGCGCGGGCCGGGCATGTTTTCACTCGAGGGAACGATGCCGATGACGTTGAGCTTCGGTTTGATCTGACCGATCGCCGACATCGCCGCGAGCACGCCCGCGCCGCCACACATGTCGTATTTCATTTCGTGCATGTCTTGTGCGGGCTTGATCGAGATGCCGCCGGTATCGAAAGTGAGCCCCTTCCCGACGAGCGCGAGTTTCTCGTTCGAAGACGGATCGCCGATATATTCGAGCACGATCATGCGCGCTTCTTCGTCGCTCCCGCGCGAAACGCCGAGGATCGAGCCCATGCCTTTTGCGAGCATCTGCGCTTCGTCGAGTGCGTGAAACTTCAATCCCGTAGCATGCGCGATCTCGGAAGCTTTGGCTTCGAGGTGCTTTGGCGTCATATCGTTCGCAGGCGTGAGCGCGAGGATGCGCGCGAGGTTGACGGCCTCGCCGACGATCGCGCCGTGCGCGATGCCGCTCTCGAGGGTCGCACGATCGAACTCGTGTGCGCCTGCCGTCGCGACGATCGCGACCGTGTCGATGAGGATCGGCTTCTCGGGTTCGGTGCGGTACGTCGTGCTATCGATCGTACCCGCAAGCGCACCTTCGGCGACGAAAGCCGCCGCACGGTTCGCATGCGTGCCGACTTCGAGTGGGAGCGCGATCGCAAGCGAGGTCACTTTGCGTTTGCCGAGATAGCGCACGGCAGCACCAGCGTACGCGGCGAGTCCGGCGACATCGAATTTCTCGCGCGTGCCGAGGCCGACGACGAGCACGCGTTTGACGCTATGCCCGCTCGCATGGATGAGGGCGATATCGCCCGCTTTGCCGGCGATCTCGCCCGATGCCAGGACGTCTGCGATCGCACCGCCGAGCTCGGAATCCGCGGCTTGCGCGGCGCCATCGAGGCGGCCATCCGCGAAGACGGGGACGACGAGGGCTCCCGCGACGAGTGCGCTCGGAGCTCCCGACGTAACGTGGAATTGCATGACGTACCTTTCAGTTGGTTGAAGACGATCCGGTTATGCGGAATTCGGACGAATTGCGAGCATCGAGCGACGCGCCCCTCCCCGATGCCTACGCGCGAGCCGGTGTCGACATCTCCGCAGGCAACGCCGCAATCGCGCGTTATAAGGACGTGACGTCGCAGTGGCGGCATCCGAGCCAACTTGGGGCCATCGGTGGGTTTAGCGGCCTTTTCGAAATGCCCGGCGACTCGACGCGCGCGCTCGTCGGGTCGGCTGATGGCGTCGGGACGAAGATCCTCATCGCGGCGGAAGCCGAGCGCTACGGCAGCGTCGGTGCCGATCTCGTCAACCATTGCGTCAACGATATTCTCGTCGTCAACGCAAAGCCGCTCTTCTTTCTGGATTATCTCGCGGTCGGCAAACTCGATCCCGACATTGCGGGCGAGATCGTCGCGGGCGTGCAGCGCGCGTGTCGGGCGAACGATTGCGCGCTGCTCGGCGGCGAAACAGCCGAAATGCCGGGTCTCTATCAGGAAGGGCACTTCGATCTCGCGGGCACGATCGTCGGCATGGTCGATCGCGCGCGTGTTCCCGACCCCGCGCGCGTCGAAGCGGGCGATGCGATCGTGGGCCTTCCCGCGATCGGCCTCCACACCAACGGTTACTCCCTCGCGCGCGCGATCGTGCCCAAGGCGGAGTGGCGCTCGCAGCTTCCGGGCGCGGAACCCGGTGTGACGTGGCTCGACGCACTCCTCGTCGAGCACCCGTCGTACGCACCCGCCGTGCGCGCGATCGATGCCGTCGCCGACGTGAAATCGATGGCGCACATTACGGGCGGCGGTCTTTTGGAGAACGTTCCGCGCACGCTTCCGCCAACGTGCAAAGCCGTTTTCGAAGCGTCCCGCTGGAGCGTGCCGCCGCTCATAGCGGAACTCGTACGCCGCGGCAACCTCGAACACGCCGAAAAATATCGCACGCTCAATATGGGCATCGGCTACACGCTCATCGTCCCGCGCGCTGAAGCGGCGCAAGCGACTGCGGCATGGCCAGGCGCTCGCGTCATCGGCTGGGTGGAAGAGCGCTTCGCGGGTGATCTGCCCGTTATCGTACACCCCGCGCGCGGCTAGATGTCGGCCCATCTGCTGATCGATCTCGACGACGCGCTCTTCATTCAAGAAGAGGTCCACCACGAGATCGAGGCGCTCGATCGGGAACGCGGAATTTATTGCAGTCGCGAACATCGTACGCCCGAGCGCGTCCTTGCGTGGATCGACGATCGCTTCGGCGGCACGGCATCGCATGAAGCGGCCGCGGGCGGCATTTGGCTCGCGCACGAAGCGGGCGAACTCGTCGGTTTTGCGGCTTTCGACGCGCGCGGGCTCGCCTACGACGATCTGCGGTTTTGGATGGCGCGCGATGGTGTGGGCATCGTCGGTCCGCTCGGTGTCGTGCCTGCGGCGCGCGGCCGCGGCATCGGCCGGACGTTGCTCCACGCCGCCGCATTCTCGACGCGCGAGCGTGGGTACCGGCAGGCGATCGTGCCCGCGGTCGACGACGCAGCGCACATCGCGTTTCTCGAACACCATGCGAATGCGCGCTTCGTTCAACGCGTCGACGATCGGCTCGAGCGACGCTATCGCACGACGGTGCTCGCGTCGGGAAACGGTAGTAATTTCGCAGGCGTCCTCGAGGCTTCGGCTGCGGGCCGCGTCCCCTTCGAGGTGACGGCGCTCGTCGCGAATCGGCCACGAGCGCTCGCGCTCGAACGCGCCCGCGACACGGGTGTCGCCGCTCACATGGTCGCGTGGGATCGCGCGACCGAAACGCGCGACGCGTTCGACGACCGCGTGATCGCAACGGTCGCCGCGACGTCGCCTGATCTCGTGTTGTTGCTCGGCTGGATGCACGTCTTGCCCGCGACGTTTCTCGCGCGTTTTCCCGAGACGCTCAATATTCATCCCGCGATGCTGCCCTACGATTTCGCACTCGATACGATCACGATGCCCGACGGCGTCGAGATTCCGGCGTTTCGCGGCGCACACGCTTTCGACGAGGCGCTAGCGGCGGGGCTCGGTTGGAGCGGCGCGACGATGCATCGCGTCGGCGTCGCGGTCGACCGCGGCCGCGTCTACGCGCGCGCGCCGCTCCACCTCCCCGCGGATCGCGATCGCGCGGAGCTGGAATTAGCATTACACACTCTCGAACGGCGCGTCACGGAGATCGCGATCGGGCGCTGGGCGCGCGAGCGGCCCTAGCCGCTCAGCCGCGCTTCGAAGGGGAGTGCGGGGTTCGCCGTTAGCGTTCGCGGATCGCAGCGCACGAATTCGCCTTGGCGGTCGGCAGCTGCTGCGATCATCGCGGCATTATCGGTACAGAAGCGCATGTGGGGAATGGCGCAGGCGATTCCCCGACGCTCGGCCCATGCCCGGAATGCCGTTTGGAGCGCGGAGTTTGCGGCGACGCCGCCCGAGAGCACGGCTACCGTATACGCGGCGCGTCGCGATGCGCGATCGAGTCGATCGATGAGGACGTCGACGACCGCCGCTTGAAACGAAGCGGCGATATCAGCGGGATTCGCGGCGCGACCGGCATCGGTATCGAGAAAATACTTTACCGCCGTTTTAATTCCCGAAAACGACATGTCGAGCGCGTCGCCGGGTGCGCGGTAGCGGGGAAAAGCGATCGATTTGGGGTCGCCCGCACGCGAGAGGCGATCGATCTCGGGGCCGCCGGGAAAGGGCAACCCGAGGAGGCGCGCGGTTTTGTCGAAAGCTTCACCTGCGGCATCGTCGCGCGTTTTCGCAACGATGCGAAGAACCGTCGGACTGTGGACGGCGACGATCTGCGAGTGACCGCCCGAGACCAGGAGCGCCAGAAACGGATACGTCGGCTCGATGCCGGAGTCGATGAACGGCGCGAAAATATGGCCGTGAAGATGGTTGACGGCGTAGAGCGGTTTGCGCGCCGCATACGCGACTGCTTTTGCCGACGCGACGCCGACGACGAGACTACCGACGAGCCCCGGTCCCGCCGTCACCGCGATGCCGTCGAGATCGGCAAGCGTAACGTTCGCGCGTTCGAGCGCGTCTTGGATCGCCGCGCTCAAAAGCGCTAAATGCTGGCGGCTCGCGATCTCCGGGACGATGCCGCCGAATTTCGCGTGAAACGCGTCTTGATTCGTCGAGACGTTGGAGAGCGCGGTCTTGCCGTCGCGGACGACGGCCGTCGCCGTGTCGTCGCACGACGTCTCGATTCCCAGAAGCAGCATGGTGAGAATTTCGTTCGCGATCATGCGCTGCCGCTCCGGGTCGGCATCAGCGCCCGATGATGTCAACGAAATCCTCGCGGAGGCGCAACCGCGATCTTGGCATCTTATCGATGGAGATTGAAGCGAGCGCTGCGTTCGCGATAGCGATCGGCGAGAGTAAGGTCCTCTTAAAAACGTCCGTAGAGGGGAGTTGGGGTCCGGCCGTGCAACGCGCAGCTTCCGTCATGCCCGCTTCACGCACCGAATCGCTCGCATTTTCACCGACGACGTCGACCCTCGACTTCGCTATCGACGAGCTCGAAGAAATTGGATCGTCGAGCGGCGGGGCCGTATCGGCCTCGGTTCGACGCACCGCGCTCGCGAGGTATCTCGATAGCGCTCGGCAGCGCGCCCCACGCCACGTGCGGCTCCGTCACGATTATGAAGCTCTCGGTTTCGAGGACCTCGTCTGGTCGTCGGGGCGCCTCCGTGTCGCCACCTTGCCGCAGACGCGTGCGGTGCCCGCGAATGATTCCCTTGGCGATGCGCCGTCGCTCGCCGTCGAGAACTCAGGTGGCATCGTGCACACCGGCAGCACCTATCTGCAACCGGGTGTGACGCGCGGCGACGATCGTCTGACGATCGTCGCGCTCGCCGACGCCGTGCGCGCCGGAGCGGCGCGCGATATCCTCGGCCACATCGTGCGGATCGACGGCGATCGATTCAGCGCGCTCGCGACGGCATTTCAAAATTGCGGCGCGTACGTCGAAGTACCGCCGGGAATCGTCCTCGACGCACCGGTGCAGATCGTGTGGACGGGCGCGCCCGGCGCGGCGCAAGCGATCTTTCCGCAGATCGTCATCCGCGTCGGTGCGAACGCACGCGCGACGATCGTCGAGCGCCACGTTGGAAACCTCGACGCATTCGTCTGTGGGACGGTGGAACTCGAGATCGCGGCCGGGGCGCGTGTGGATTACGTCGTCGTTCAAGAGATCGACGATGGCGCGCGAATCATCATGTCGCGCGCGGCGCGTTGCGCGAGTGGTGCCACCGTCGCGTGGCATCTTGCAGAGCTCGGCGGCGCGCTCGTGCGCTCGATGGTCGCAAGCGAACTCGTCGGAACCGCGTCGTCGGCGGAAACGAACGAACTCGCGTTCGCAAGTGGCTTCGGAAATGTCGATCTGCGCGTCACGTGCGCGCACGTCGGCGAAGGGAGTATCTCGCAGAGCATCGTTCGCGCGGCTGCGATCGATCGCGGCGCGCCCGTGAAGATCGAGGAAGAGATCAACAACACCGACCGCTCCGCCGGCGCGATGCTGTCGGGAACGATCGCAAAAATCTACGGCAATGCCGGGCTGCCGCATGACACCATTCAGGTCAGCCTGAAGGGTACCGCGGGCCAGGCCTTCGGGGCGTGGCTGGCGCGCGGCGTCACCTTCGAGCTCGAAGGCGAAGGCAACGACTATGTCGGCAAGGGCCTGTCCGGCGGCCGCATCATCGTCAAGCCGCCGCGCAACTCCGGCATCGTGCCGGAGGAATCCATCATCGTCGGCAACACCGTGATGTAC
>ENA-OFCD01000032-OFCD01000032.1-metagenomes-genome-assembly--contig:-NODE-32-length-88024-cov-3.772408_pt1 | contig 88024 bp, 78 predicted proteins | sample MGYA00153392_OFCD01 | MGnify analysis MGYA00153392 | reverse complement strand
GTTCTCGAACAAGTTGGGCAAAAGCAAACGCCGCCAGCCACACCAGCGCCGCGCATGCCACAAGCGATGTTAACGCCCAATGAACGTGCTGCAGTGCATTCGATTTCATTCGATACTTTGCGCCATTACGGCCTGCTCGCAGCGCAGCTTGAGATGTTGCTGACAGCACCCATGGCAGATCCACCTGTACGGCATTTATTGCTGGTTGCGCTGGCGCAGTTACAGTTTTCCAAAGCAAGTGATCACGCTATTGTTGATCACGCTGTTTCAGCTACCGAAGCAATGGGATTTGTGCGTGCCAAGCCATTGGTTAACGCAGTGCTGCGCAACTATCTACGCATGCCTGATAAGTTTGCCCGCGATCGTTTTAAAGTTGATACCGCACTTTATGATTTCCCTCGATGGTGGATAGAGCGACTTAAGCGAGAGCAACCGGATGGTTGGCAAGATGCGCTTTTGTCATCAAGGCAGCATCCACCCATGTGTTTGCGCGTAAATCAGCGGCAAACTAACGCCCAAGACTATCTCGCCAAGCTGGCAGCCGCGGGTATCGCTGCTGTGGATCGTGGAGCGGGCGCCATTGAGCTTATCAAACCGGTGTCGGTGAACGATCTTCCCGGATTTCGCGATGGCTTGGTTTCCGTTCAGGACGAGGGCGCACAATGGGCCGCACCGCTGCTCGACGTCAGGGCAGGTATGCGAGTACTTGATGCGTGCGCGGCGCCTGGAGGCAAAGCGGGACACTTACTGGAAATCGCGGATATTGATTTGACTGCGATTGACAGTGATCGGCATCGTTTGAAGCGCGTCACCGAAAACGTCGAACGCCTGAAGCTTAAAGCAACGCTGAAGAATGCTAATGCGGCAGAGCCCGAAACATGGTGGGACAAAAAGCCGTTTGATCGTATTTTGCTCGACGCGCCTTGCTCCGGCTCTGGGGTGGCAAGGCGACATCCAGACATCAAATGGATTCGGCGTGAGACCGACTTGGGCTCGTTCGCACGCCAACAAACGCGGCTACTGGAATCGCTGTGGAATTGCTTGAGCGTTGATGGTAGATTGTTGTATGTAACATGTTCTGTTTTTCGGGCTGAAAACCAAGATATTATTAATGCATTTTTAAGCACGCATTTAAGCGCCAAACAACTTGACCTAAAAGTTACATCCCGCCTTCCGGGGTGTGATGATCTCCAAGGCCAAACCCTTAAAGATGGCCAACTTCTCCCCGATGATCATCACGACGGATTTTATTTCGCGCTGCTCACCAAGACCAAGACGCGCTAATTTGTTAGCCGCGCAGCGACGCGCATCGCATGATCATGGCTGCGCCAGGTGGATCATGTGGATTAAGTGCATCGCGGTCGCCGAGGTCATTAGCATATTTTTCTCTTTGCTGATTACGTGTTTGCTTGTGTGCACATCACAGCGCGCGTCCGCAGAGGGCGCCACTATTCAATCAGCGAAATTAGAGGTTACTGAAGACGGTTATCAACTGAACGCGCAGATTGAATTAAGCCTCACTGCCGCCATGGAAGAAGCGGTGCGCAAGGGCGTACCGCTTTATTTTACGATTGAATTTGAGTTAAGCCATGGGCGTTGGTACTGGCTCGACCAAGTCATGGTGCGCGAGCGACGAGATCGTCGCGTCGCGTTTGCGCCGCTCACTGATCAATACCGCATTACCGTTTCCGGCATCTCCCAAAATGTGGCTTCATTTGAAGAGGTCAAGCGAGTGCTATCGCGCGTACGCTCATGGAACGTCATCGAAAAAGGTCTTTTGAAAGCCGGTGAAAAATACGAGGCCGCAGTACGCTTCAAGCTTGATACGGCGAAACTGCCAAAACCATTTCAGCTTGATGTGTTGGCCTCAAAAGAATGGAGCCTCGCGTCCGACTGGTATCGATGGACGATTGTCGGAGCAGAGAGCAAACCATGAACGCTTTTATGAGCAGCGCGTCATGATTCGCGCCATTATTTTTGTGTGCATTGCGGTGGGGGTCGCGCTCATCGCCTTGCTGTTTCGCGCCAGCAGCAACAATGAGTTTTTTGCCGAACACTATCCGTGGCTATTTGCATTGGGCATTGCGCTGACGGTCGGCCTACTGCTGTTGATTGCGTATCAAATTTACTTGCTGGTAAAGAAGCTTCGTGGCCGTGTGTTTGGTTCCAAGCTGACGTTACGGTTAATGATGGTGTTTGCGTTGATGGCCATTATTCCAGGCGGTCTGGTGTACGCCATTTCGGTGCAATTTTTGAGTCGCTCAATTGATTCCTGGTTTGATGTGCCTGTAGATAAGGCGTTGGAGAGTGCGGTCAACCTGGGTAAAAGTGTTTTGGATACTGCCCTTACTGACACCTTGCGCAAGGGGCGCGAGGCGGCGATGCGGCTCGCTGCACGCGACGCCGTGTCCAGTTCCAGGATTACAAAATTAGGCGCAGTATCGCCAAGCGATGTAGAAATGCTGCGGCAACTGCGTCTTCATTATAGTTTTGATGAAATGACCCTATTTGCTGTAGACGGCCGCCCTATCGCCAGCGCGAGCTTGACCGGTAATCGTGCGCCGATATTCGTGGATAAGCCAACAACCGAAGAATTGCGCGAGGCGATCAAAAAAGCATCGATTAAAATGACCGAGACTGTATCGGACCGCACCATTTATTCCAGGGTTTTGATCCGGATGCCAACATCTGAGGCTGAAGCGGCTGCGCAAGTTCTGCAAGTGGTGCTGGCGATTCCGGCCAATCAGGTCGCAGACGCAAAAATAGTTGAAAACGGCTTTAATGATTATTTAAAATTGGGGTTGCAGCGCGAAGGCTTAAAACGATTATTTGCGCTCACGCTCACGCTTGCTTTGTTGCTCACTTTATTTTCAGCGATTGCGCTCTCATTCTTTTTATCTGAAAAATTATCGGCACCGTTATCCGCGTTGGCGGAATCGACCCGAGCCATTGCCAAAGGCGATTTTACGAAGCTTAATCCGGTAAAAAGTCGCGATGAATTCGGGGTGCTCACCCAATCATTTAACACCATGACTCGTCAACTGGGGGAAGCGTCAGATGTCGTCGCGCGTAAGCAGCAAGAGCTGGAAAATGCGAACACCTATCTCGAATCAATCTTGGCACACCTGACATCAGGCGTGATGACGCTGGATGAACGGCTCTATGTCAACACGATCAACAGTAACGCCGAGCAGATGCTGGGGTTTAATCATCATGCATTGCGTGGTTTAAAACTGCCTGAATGGGGCGAGACCCAGCCGCAACTACAGCCTTTGATAGAAGAAATTACCAAGCAGCTCGCGGCGCCTCGTGATAAACCCTGGGAGCGGCAAATCGCTTATGAAGGTCCGCTAGGACGTCGAACTTTGTTGGTGCGTGCGACTAAGTTGCCCGCCACAATTGATTCGGGATTTGTGTTTGTTTTCGACGATATAACGGATCTTATTCAGGCGCAGCGCGAAGCTGCATGGGGTGAGGTGGCGCGCCGACTTGCCCATGAGATTAAAAATCCGCTCACCCCGATTCAGCTATCCGCCGAGCGTTTACAAATGAAACTGGCGGGCAAACTGCCGAGGGCTGAGCAAGATATTCTTTTACGCTCGACCAACACCATCGTGGCACAGGTAGGCGCCTTGAAGGGGATGGTTGATGACTTTAGCCTCTATTCGCGTTCATCGCGTTTGAAACCCGCGATGTTGTCACTCAATGAGTTGGCCCGAGACGTGCTTGTGCTGTATGAATCCGTGATGGTCGTGCTGGATATTCAATTGGCTGATAATTTACCCACGATCAGTGCAGACCCGGCATTGCTGAGACAAGTAATTCACAACCTTATTCAAAATGCGTTGGACGCTTGTGCAAGCGCGGTTGCGCCCCGCATCACGATTGCAACCAAACTGGTTGGCGAGAGGGTTTGTTTAAGAGTGGAAGATAATGGGAGCGGAATTCGCGATGATGTAAAGACCCGTATTTTTGAGCCTTACGTCACAACCAAACCCAAAGGCACCGGCTTGGGGTTGGCTATCGTGAAAAAAATTATTGATGAGCATCGCGGCACGATCATTGTGACCAATGTAAAACCAACTGGTGCACGCGTTGAAATTGAATTGCAACAGCAGTTTGTCGCCCTCAGTGAAGAGGTGGCAAATAGTGCTGGCGGACGCCGCATTGAAAGTAGTACCAGTACTAAACTGGGTAGTATTTCGGACGTAATAAAATAGTGAAGCAAGCAGTGAAGTAAGTCATAAAACGTATGATGAAAGCAGGTTAAAAGCTATGTCGGCAAATAATATTTTAGTCGTTGATGATGAAATTGGCATCCGCGAACTATTGTCTGAAATTCTCAAGGATGAGGGTTATTTTGTGCGCGTTGCCGAGAATGCGGCTGCGGCGCGCATCATGCGCCGCGAAGCGCGACCCGATCTGGTATTGCTGGATATCTGGATGCCGGATACCGATGGCATTTCATTACTCAAGGAGTGGGCAGCATCAGGGCAGCTCACCATGCCAGTGGTCATGATGTCGGGTCACGGCACGATCGAGTCAGCGATTGAAGCGACGCGTATTGGCGCCTGTGATTTTCTTGAAAAACCCATTAGCTTGCCGAAACTTATCGCCACTGTCGGTAAAGCTCTGCAAGGTGGTCGCGTGCTGCCCAAGCCAGGTCTGAATTTTGATCACCTCGGTCGCGCCAAAATTATCGATGAACTTAAACAGCGGCTGGAACAGATTAGCCGACTAAAAATGCCGCTGCTGTTAACAGGTGAGGCTGGCTGCGGCTTCGAATTAATTGCGCGCATGGTGCATCAGCGCAACACCGCCTGGATTGTGCCGCCTGATCACACTTGGTTGGCCCTGAATCCGTTTGCCCTACTGGCCGAGGCACGCGATGGCGTGCTGTTTATTGAGCAAATTGAGACGCTCAATAAAAACGAACAAAAAGGCTTGGGTCAGCTCATTGGCAAGCTCGAAAAGTTCAATGTGAGGCTGGTCGCCACCAGTGGGCAATCGATGGCGCCACTAGTCGATAACGGGGAGTTTGATGCGCAGTTGTTGGCGCAACTTTCTGGCATTACGCTGCGCATCCCCAGCCTGCGTGAGCACCCGGAAGATATTCCTGATTTGGCTTCCACCATCTTGCTGCAAATGGTTGAAGCTAACGAGTCTTCATTGCGGCACTTTAGTGTGGGCGCGTTAAATGCGTTGCGTAATCTGGATTGGTCGGGCAATTTGCCGGTGTTGCAAAACGCGGTGAAGACTTTGGCGCTTACGGCGCTCACTACCGAAATTACCGCCGATGATGTGGCGCGCGTCGCACGTGAGTTTGGCCTTGATCAGCTACACAGTCATCCCCCGGTGGCCGGCATTCCGTTTGACTTGCCATTGCGTGAAGCTCGAGAGCGATTTGAATACCAGTATTTTTTGCATCATATTCGCCGGGAAGAAGGCAATATGTCACGCGTTGCTGATAAAGTTGGGTTGGAACGTACCCATCTTTATCGCAAGCTAAAACAGCTGGGCATCAGGCCAGCTTCAAAATCAGAAGACAACGGCTCGTAATACGTTGGCTGTTGTGGGGGTAGGTGTTGCAATCCGCAGTTTCTAGCTTGGAGCTTGGCGCTCTGAGCTCAGAGCTTAAGGTACGAAGCGCAAAATACGAAGCACAAGACCTTCCTTCTTTTTGGCTTAGCCGTCAATACGACCCAAGCGCACCACGGTTAAGCCCGGTTTGACATGCACCATGGTGGGCATGATCAACACGCAGTTGTCGTAAGGCGTCGTGATCGCCCGGCCACCGTCGTGGCCGATCAGCGTGCCTTGTTTTGCAATCACCGACAAACCACGCAACCCGTCCGCAAATATAAAATCGGGATGATGTGCAACCACGGCTTCTGTAACGCGCACAACCCGCAGGGCGTAGGAGGCTGTAACTGTGGCCGATTCAATTTGCGCCTCAGCAAGATCGCGATCCATGATGTGGCACACACGTAAAAAACGCCAGGTACTTTGCCAGGCGATATGGGCTGCCGCATGCTCCCAATGTTGTCCGCATTCCACCAGCAACGCATTCTTGGCGGAAGCGGGATCTCCAAAGCCGCCATAGTCACGCATCCGTGTGCCGTTCGCATGGCCGCTATCCGCAACAATATGCAGCGGCATCCCTACCTGTTTTGCTAACGCGATACCTTTGGTTAGGGGGCCCGAAATCATCACCGGCCCATGGGGATCATGCATTGAATGTATATCAAATAACTGATCAACCTGATCGATTATCGGGCGCATTGCGCGGGCACGCGCCAACTCAACTGAGTTTCGTGGCCCCCCCAGTGCGGCGGGATCCCAGACGCGGTTAAAGTCTTCATCAACGAACCGCGAAGTGTGCGGTATCGTCGGATCAAAACGCAAAAATGCCGCCACATTGGCAAACGATAAAGTCAGTTTGCCGCGCGCGGGCCGCACCTGCATTTTAAACATACGATCCAGCGTAATCGCACCGCAAATTTCATTGCCGTGGGTGATCGCATTAATCATCACATGCGGCCCTGATTTGCCGGAATCAAAGGTTGTGATGTAATCGACGCCTGTGTTGCCTTGTCGATAGGGAGAGATATCCGGCGCGGTTAGCTCCACCGGCGGTAAAACAGGCGGCAGCGTGTGCTTGGGATTAGTGTTGATGGCCATGTTTGTGTGCATGGTCGTGCCCGTGATCATGTCCACAATCGGGATGATCATGATGCGGGGGCATATTGGTTTTGGCATACTTGCCAATAGCGGCAATCAGGCGAGCCATGTTTTTTTGCAGGACTTCAAAATGCTCATTAACCTCACGGGTTTTTTCGTCCATGTAGAGCTTGCGATTCACTTCAATCTGTAGCGAGTGCTTATGCTCGGCAGGGTCAGAATAAGCGCGTACCAGCTCAACGCCTTTATAGGGGTCATTTACTTTTACCTCATAGCCAAAGCCGCGCAGAGTAAGTGCCACAAAAGCCGTAAATTCAGGCGCACAGGTAGTGCCATCACGATCGCCTAAAACAAACTCTGCGCGCGCTTTGCCAGGACCTTCTTCGGCCACCAGGCCCGACACGGCGGGCATCGAATGGCAGTTGATATGCCATACCGCGCCATAATGCTTGTGCACATGGTTAATCGTATCGCGCACCGTCTTGTGGTATGGCGAATAGCAGGTTGCAATACGGTTCTGCACCTCAGCCACGCTTAGCTTGCGGCTATAAATATCTTCACCGGTATCGAGTTTTCGCCACACCAGACCAATCCCCTTTTCGGTTTTTTTGGAGACGTTAATCGGCCCGGGCCAGGTCGCTGAAATGAGCGCCTGATCGATATCGAGCAACGAGCGATTGCAGTCAATATAGCTGCGCGGAAAGACGGCCGCGATCAAGGTGGCCCCGCATCCTGGAGCTGCGGCATACAGCTTTTCAACATGAGTATCTTCGGCCATGCGCAATGCTGAGTGTGGAACGGTAAAGCCGAAGTCTTCAGGATAAAAAGTGCCGCTGTGAGGGGAATCAAACACCACCGGAATATCGTCATCGTGTGAGGTGGTGGATGGACGAACAATGACCGGGACGAATGCGCTTTGAGACATAATGAATCGCTTTATAAAGAATGAGTAAACAATGAAAAAGGAGCGCGTTAAATATTGGGCTAAGTTTAAAAACGCGGTGAACGAGTTATAAAAATAATGATGGATTCTGAATATTATTCAACTATCGTGCATTTATTGTTCACCTATCATTTAAATGACAAGCAGAAAATCGAAGCGGCGCAATCTCACGCAATAGTGGCTCTTCAACACTGCAGCGCGCCATTGCTCGCGGGCATCGCGGATGAAAATGACAGCCACCGGGCGGATTTAAAGGCGACGGTATCTCGCCCTTAATGGCGGCGAATTTTTTTTGGCGCACCGTCAACTGCGGCACCTCGGCCAGTAGCGCCTGGGTATACGGATGATTAGCCTCGGCAAACAAGGCCTCGGTCGCACCAACTTCAACTACGCGCCCCAGATACATAATGACCACGCGATCGCTCAAATGTTTCACCACGCCCAGATCATGGCTAATAAACAGATAAGTCAGATCGAACTCTTTGCGCAGATCAATAAACAAATTGAGTACCTGCGCCTGGATAGAAACATCCAGTGCGGCCACCGCTTCATCGCATACCAGAAACTCGGGCTTTACGGCCAATGCGCGGGCAATGCCGATCCGGGCACGTTGTCCGCCTGAAAATTGATGCGGAAAGCGCTTTGATAGCGCCGGGTCCAATCCCACTTGTTGCATCATGCTGGCAACATAATCAACTTTTTCCCGACGGCTGATCAAGCCATGCACAACCGGAGCCTCACCAATGATGTCTGCCACGCGATAGCGCGGATTTAAGGAGGCATAGGGATCCTGAAAAATCATTTGAATCTGTAACTGCATGACGCGCTTTTCTGCGGCAGACATCGTTGTGACCAAGCGGCCTTTCCACCAGCGCTCACCTGCGGATGGCGGGTGAATGCCGACTACCACGCGCCCCAATGTCGATTTGCCGCACCCGGATTCACCTACCAGGCCAACCACCTCGCCGCGCTCAATAGTGAGACTCATCTGATCGACAGCATGTACTGTTTCGTCAGGAGCGCCTGCGCCAAACGTGCGCGCTAATTTGGTCGCGAAATCCGATTTTTGGGTAAATCGTTTGGAAATATTTTTGAGCTCAAGGATGCTACTCATGCGCTGTGCCCTGTTACCGGATGAAAGCAGCGTACTTGTCGATGCGTAGCGTGCGGGCTCAATGGGGGCGCGGCCTCGCAATCAGGCATGCGATAGGGACAGCGCTCCCGAAATGCGCAACCGCTGCCGATTTCCAGCAGAGAAGGTGTCATCCCAGGGATCTGTTTGAGTGGCTGGCCTTTACGATTGCGGCTCGGTATGGACGCCAGCAGGCCTTGTGTATATGGATGTAGCGGCGCATCCAGCACCCTGGCCACGCTGCCGTATTCGAGCACCTTGCCCGCATACATGACAGCGATATGATCAGCCAAGCCGGCGACGACCGAGAGATCATGTGTAATCCAGATTAACGCGGTCCCGGAGTCTCTGCAGAGCGCTTGCATCTCAAACAATATCTGGCCCTGGATGGTGACATCCAGCGCCGTCGTAGGCTCGTCGGCAATGATCACATCAGGTTTATTCAGTAGCGCGATTGCAATCGCCACGCGTTGACGCATGCCGCCGGAAAATTGGTGTGGATAGCTATTCAGGCGTTCATCTGGGGAGGCGATGCCGACCCGTACCAGTGCGGTACGACAGCGTTCGCGAGCATTGGCCGAGCTAATTTTTTCGTGCGCCTGAATGGCTTCAATCATTTGTGTGTCGATGCGCAAGACCGGATTGAGTGTCATCATCGGGTCCTGAAAAATCATCGCCACCCGATTGCCGCGCAAGCCTCGCCATTGCTTATGTTTGAGGCCAATAATATTTTCGCCATTCAGCAAAATTCGGCCATCAACGATTTTTCCTGGCGCATCAATCAAGCCCATGATCGAGTAGCCAGTCATTGATTTGCCCGAGCCGGATTCGCCGACAAGACCGAGGATTTTTCCGCGCTCAACCGAGAACGAAACATCATCCACCGCCTTGACAACGCCGGCTTTGGTGAAGAAATGCGTGCGCAGGTTTTCAACCTGCAGCACTGCGTTCATTGACTAGAGCCCCGCTTGTGGATTGCCGTTTCAGCCACTTTTCCCCCCAAAGCCGCACCAGTGCTAGTGTTTGTGTAAATAAAACTCATTTCTTCAGCCTCGGATTCAACACATCACGCAACTGATCTGCGACGAGGTTGATCGACATAATCGTCAACAAGAGTGCGAGACCGGGATAAAACGAAATCCAGTATTTGCCACTCATCAAATAGGTGAAGCCGTTGGATATTAAAAGCCCTAGTGAAGGCTCGGTAATGGGCAAACCAAGCCCCAGAAAAGATAGGGTCGATTCCAGCGTAATCGCATGCGCGACCTGTACCGTGGCGACCACAATCAACGGTGGCAAACAGTTCGGCAACATATGGCGAAACAAAATCCGCGTTTTTGAAAGCGCCAGCACTTTTGCGGCCTCAATATATTCTTTCTGCTTTTCCACCAGCGCTGAAGCGCGCACGGTGCGTGCGTAATAGGCCCACTGCACCGTGATGAGCGCAACGATAATTTTATCCGCGCCTTGCCCGAGCACCGCCAACAAAATCAGCGCAATCAAAATCGCCGGAAACGAAAGTTGAATATCAACCACACGCATGATCAAGGTATCGACCCAGCCGCCAAAATAAGCTGCGATCATGCCGAAAAATAACCCAATCGCCAGCGCGAATACGGTGCTTGCCACCCCCACGCCGAGTGAGATTCGCAGTCCGTAAAAAATGGCCGACAGCATATCGCGGCCCTGGTCATCGGTGCCCAGTAAATGGGTATGACCCGCGCCCGATTTTTCGCCGGGCGCAAGCTTTGAATCCATAATGTCCAGCTGGCTTAGGTCATAAGGATTCTGCGGTGAAATCAGTGGCGCAAAAATCGCGATGAGAATAATCATCGTCAATAGCATCAAGCCAATTAATGCTAATTTTGATTCAGAAAATTCGCTCCAAAAGCGCTGCAGTGGGCTTTCAATTCGGGGCGCGCCACCAAACGACGGTGCGGATTTTGTTGCGCGTTTTAACCAGGCAGTTGCATTCATCTCAATGTCCCCCGCCAGATTGCGCGCCTAAATGAACGCGTGGATCCAGCACGGAATACACCACATCCACCAAAAAATTGATGAAAATAAACAAGCTCACAATCACCAGTAAATATGCCACGATCACCGGGCGATCCAGCTGGTTAATCGAATCGATCAAGAGCTTTCCCGTGCCTGGCCATGCGAAGATGGTCTCCGTCACAATCGCAAATGCGATTACCGAGCCAAACTCCAAGCCAATCACCGTGACAATCGGAATCATGATGTTTTTTAAAACATGCACACCAATCACCCGGGTGTTCGAAAGCCCCTTCGCGCGGGCAAACTTTACATAATCCTGCAGCAGCGCCTCACGTGTGCCTGAGCGCGTGAGGCGAATCAGCAGTGAGAGCTTGAACAGTGCGAGATTAAAGGCGGGCATGAATAAATGCGTCAAACCATCCCAGGTTAAGAAACTCACCGGAATACCCAACACATCGACCGTATCGCCGCGACCGTTTGAGGGCAGCCAGCCCAGATGCACTGAGAAAAACATGATCAGCACCAAGCCAACCCAAAATGTCGGTAGTGAAAATCCGATAATAGACAGTGCCATGATCGCGCGGCCTACAAATGAATCGGGCTTTAAGCCGGCGATCAGACCCAGCGGAATTCCCACCACCACCGCGATCATCATGGCGAACAGTGCCAGTTCGATCGTGGCCGGCAGTTTTTGCAGAATCAATGAAAGTGCGGGCACATTGAATACAAATGAACGCCCAAAATCGCCCGTGGAAGCCGTGCCTAAAAACGCCAGGTATTGGGCATAAAACGGTTTGTCCAAACCCATCGCGATGGTGGCGCGCACTCGTTCTGCATCATCTGCCTGCGGGTTGATCAATAATTCAACCGGGTTGCCAATCGCATACACACCCACAAACACGAGGAACGACATCATCAGGAGTACAAAGGCGGATTGAAATAATCGTCGAAGGGTGTATGAGAGCATGAGGCCGATTTTCAGTCGAATACAAAAACGATAGCTTTAACGAGCGTATTGGGGCGGTGTGGGAAAAGGTTTATTTGGCGGGCTTTAAATTCATGGCCAGTGTGTATTGATCGGTGCGCGGTATGTATTTGAGTGCCTTGGTCGTGGCCCAGGTGCTCACCTCATAGTGCAAAGGAATCAGGCCTACATCCTCCATGGCCATTTCGGCTGCACGCTGAATCATGCTTTCGCGCTTCTTGTCATCCATCGTCACCAGCGCTTCGCCCAGCGCTTTGTCGAACGCCGGGTTTGAGTAGCGGCCACGGTTGGTTACGCCCATGCCTCTAGCGGTGCCATAGGTCGCCAGCAGCGAGCGCAACGCGGAGCCTTGTTCGCCCGATTCGGTACCCCAGCCCAGCACCATATAGCTGAACTCCAGTTTGCTGGCGCGAGTGAAGTAAACGCTTGAGGGCATCGTGTCAACCTTCACTTCAATGCCGATGCGCGAATAAAACTGTGCGATGGTCTGCGCAATCGCAGCATCGTTGATGTAGCGATTATTCGGGCCGTGAATGGTCATTGCAAAGCCGTTGGGATAGCCCGCCTCAGCCAGTAATTTTTTGGCACCCTCCGGGTCAAATTTCGCGGGCTTTAATTTTCGGCTGGTGCCAAAAAAATTATCGGCCAGCAATTGGGATGCGGCCACGGCGCGACCTTCCATAACGCGGCTGACAATAGCATCACGGTTGATCGCCATCGACAATGCTTTACGCACACGCAAATCTTTCAGCGGGTTTTTTTCGAGCGGCTTGCCTGCCTTGTCAGTCAAAAACACCGGCGCTTTATCCTGATGCTGATTCAGGTGGGCATAAATAACGCGGTTTGATACTTTATTAGAAAGCGCAAATTTAGTGTTTTTTTCGAGCTGTGAAATATCGGCAGTGGGTACGGTCTCGATCATTTCCACGTCGCCTGATAGCAGTGCTGCCACCCGCGCTGCAGGGCTTGTCAGCATCTTGAAAGTCACCTTGTCCCACGGCTCTTCGCCGCTCCAATAACCATAATTGGCTTTCACCACGACCCGCTGGTTGGCGACATATTCCACAAATTTGTACGGGCCCGTGCCAATGGCGGCTTTGCCTGAGTTGTAATCATCGGTCGTGGCTTTTTCACCTACTGCTTTTGAAATAATGGCCACTGCAGTTAAGTCTGACGGCAATAAAGGATGTGGAAAAGCTGTTTTAAAAATAATGGTGTGGGGATCAACAATTTTTACATCAATGATGGGCTTGGTAAAAGTGGCAAATGAAGACGGGCTATTCGGCACATTCGGCACACGCTTGAGTGTGAAGGCAACATCATCGGCGGTAAACGCCGAGCCATCATGCCAGCGCACATTTTTGCGCAGCTTAAATTCCCAGGTCGTATCATCAATTGCGCGCCATGATGTGGCGAGGGCCGGTGTCAGTTTTTGATTTTCATCGGGCGCAACTAGTGGTTGAAAGATGTGCCTTAGCGTGCTGTTGTTCGGGCCAACATTGTGATAATGCGGATCCATTGATGTAATGGCTGCTTGCAGGCCAATAGAAATATCGCGAGCATGCGCCGGTTTTGTTGCGGCCTGCGTTGATGTTTGTGCTGATGTTTGCGCTGCGGCCCCTGATGTCACGGCGTACGTAAGCGTCATTGGAACCGTTGCAAGCAGAGCAGTAAAAATACGGCGAGCATAAATCATGAGACTTCCTGACAGGCGGTAATAATTAATTTTATGGGTTGTAATAACGATCCCAACGATAATAACCCAACACCCCGGGTCAAGGAACTTGTATGGGCATGATCGACAATTTTGAGAAACTATTGGCATCTGGCAAAGATTCAGCGCTCCTGCGATTTTCGCTGGGCCATGAATATTTGAAACTCGATGACGCGATTAAAGCCAGCGAACATCTGCGCGCCGCCATCGCGCAAGACTCGGGCTATTCGGCCGCATGGAAACTGCTGGGCAAGAGTTTGGCGCAGCTTAATGATGTGCCCGGCGCAATAGAGGCCTATACCCAAGGCATTGCTGCTGCTAGCGCCAAAGGCGACAAGCAGGCCGCAAAAGAAATGACGATATTTTTGAGGCGCTTGGTGATGGCTGCTGTCCTGCCCCCACGTCCGCCCGCTTAAGCGCCTAAAGTGCCATAGCCATAAAAATTATTTGATGATGAATAGCCGTAAGAACAAGGATGGGCGCGGTTTTTGGGTCGGCACCTGGGCCTGTTTGGGGACGACGGTGGGTGCGACGGCAGTAGCAAACGCTATTGCCGGGAGGCCAGGAATGCGTGAATCTGTTCAGCCTCGATCGACGCATTAACATAAGCCTCGCCGATGGATTTCAGCAGGATGAGCTTGATCGTGCCGGCCTCATTTTTTTTGTCGCGCCCCATATGTTGCAGCAAAATATCGGCTGAAATTTCGGCATGCTCAATAGGCAAAGCGGTTGGTAACCCGGCATCATGAATAAGCTGGCGCGCTTGTTCAACGTCGGCCGTGCTTAGGTGGCCGAGTTGCTGCGAAAATTGTGCCGCCAGCACCATGCCGCAGGCGACGGCCTCACCATGCAGCCACGTGCCATAGCAGAGCGCGGTTTCAATTGCATGTCCAAAGGTATGCCCCAAATTCAGTAACGCGCGGCCACCCTCTTTGGCGGTTTCACGTTCATCGGCCGCGACAACGGCCGCTTTAAGTTCACATGAGCGATGGACGGCGTGTGTAAGCGCCGCCGCATCGCGCTGCAAAAGCCGGTCCATATTGGTTTCAAGCCAATCAAAAAAAGGCCGATCCAAAATCAAGCCATACTTGATCACCTCAGCCAGGCCGGAACGATATTCACGGTCAGGCAAAGTTTTCAATGCGTCGGTATCGACCAATACGAGCTGCGGCTGATAAAACGCGCCGATCATATTTTTGCCACGCGGATGGTTAATCGCGGTTTTGCCGCCCACTGAAGAATCAACTTGTGCGAGCAGGGTGGTGGGGATCTGAATGAACGGTACTCCGCGCTGGTATGTGGCGGCGGCAAAACCTGTGATGTCACCTATAACGCCGCCGCCCAAAGCGAGTAACGTGGTTTTACGATCACTTGACTGTTCGAGCAGCGCATCATAAATTTTATTGAGCGTTGTCCCATCTTTGTAGACCTCGCCGTCGGGCAAAATAATAGGCGTGACATTGACGCTCGCGTTGGTTAGCGTTGTAGCCAGCGTCTGCCCAAATAGCGGCCACAAGGTTTCGTTGGTCACTAACATCACCCGTGGCTGAGGAAGGTAGGGCGTTAGCAAGGCGGCATTCGCCAGCAAACCTTGACCAATCAAAATCGGATAAGTGCGCTCAGCAAGCGATACGGCCAGCCTCTGCGTCTCGATGGAGATCGGCGCTGGTTTAATCATGGGTGTGATGGTAGACACAGATTTATAAAGACCTAACGAGGGATTCGTAAAGGATTAGGAAGGGTTTAGTGAGCGCCCAGTACAGGCATAGAGAAGCAATTTGACACGTTATGGCCACAGCCCGCTCTGTTCAAGTCGCTCGATAATTTGATCTGCCAGTTTGGTCGCGTGCAGCCGACCGGTATCGATAACTAGGTGCGCCGTCTCATTGTAAAGTGGTTCCCGAAAATCGAGTAATGCACGCAGCACAATGATCGGATTAGCGCCCTGTAAAAGCGGACGCTTGGTGTCACGCAAGGTGCGGGCTGATAGGTCACCCAAGTCTGCACGCAAATAGATAACAATGCCGTTGTCGCGCATCAATTTACGGCTTTCGCTGGCTAGGATTGCACCCCCACCGGTGGCGAGGATGGTGCTATTGGCCGTAACAAGTTCCGCGATTAGCTGTACTTCTCGCGCACGAAAACCGGTTTCGCCTTCTATTTCAAAAATAGTCGCAATCGACACACCGGTTCTACTCACTATTTCTTGATCCGCATCAATAAAGCTTAGCCCCAAACGATTAGCAAGGGCTTTGCCTAAAGTGCTCTTGCCTGCACCTGGCATGCCGATCAAAAAAATATTGTGTCGCTGAGTCATGTCAGATGCTGATGATGTTGTGGGCAGTGGCTATGAGCCATAACCACCGAGGAATGGAGTTGTTTTGATATTAAGGGCGCAGTAGTAATGCACATAAAAACAAAACGGGGCGCTAACTGCAGCGCCCCGAATATAAAGTGGATGGGTTATGGTTATTGGGTACTTTCCATCTTTTTAATTATAGAAAAAGTGAGCAGGTCTGTTATCGAATCGTTAATTGATCTTTGATAATGCGCGGGGTGATGAAGATCAGCAGTTCGGTTTTGTCTTCTTGTTTACGGGTGTTCTTAAACAGATTACCGATAATTGGGATATCGCCCAAGAAAGGCACTTTTGTGACGTCAGTCCGGCTGATTTGTTCAAAAACGCCGCCGAGAACGGCAGTATCACCATTATCGACCAAAATTTGTGTTTTCAATGTTCTGACATCAATGGAAGGCGCAAGATTGGCGCCGGACTGAACAAATACGCCGACAGCATCCTTTTTGATTTCGATATCCATAATGATTTTATCGTCAGGCGTGATTTGCGGCGTAACGTCCAAGGATAATATAGCCTGCTTAAATGAGATGGTCACACCCCCACTGGCCGCTTGGGTAAAGTAAGGAATTTCGGTTCCTTGGGTAATCAAGGCCTTTTTCTTATCTGCCGTCATAATACGTGGACTGGAAACAACCTTGCCGCGGTTTTCTGCCTCTAAAGCTGACAGTTCTAAATTAACAATATTGCCATTGCCTAAATTAAGAATGGTCATCGCAAGTGAACCTGCTGCGCCCGGAACCGGCAGGTTGACATTCAAGTCACCGGATGGAATTCCGCCACTCGCGATGGCGCCTGTGGTGCCTAAATTAGCACCGATGCCGACATTGCGACCATTGGTTGTAAAGCCCGATCCGCTACCAAATCGCGCGCCAAGTTGGCGGCCGTACTTATCATCTGCGATGACGATGCGCGCCTCAATTAACACCTGACGAACAGGCACATCAAGCTGACTGATTAAGCGACGCACTTCTTCAAGGCGCGATGGGACATCCTGCACAAACAAGGTGTTTGTGCGTGCATCAGTGGTTGCCGAACCTCGTTTGGACAGAATTTTTTGTGCTCCGCCTGAAAGCAAGGTTTGAATATCCGATGCTTTCGCATAAGATATTACAAAACTTTCGGTACGTAATGGCTCTAATTCAATAATTTGCTGCTTGGCTTCGAGCTCCAACTTTTCTTTCGTGGCGAGCTCATCTGATGGCGCGATCAAAACTACGTTGCCATTCTTGCGCTTGGATAAGCCTTTTGATTGCAAAATAATATCGAGAGCCTGATCCCAAGGCACGTCTTTTAAGCGAAGCGTCAAATTGCCGCCTACCGTATCGCTGGCGATGATATTAAGCCCAGTAAAGTCGGCGATAACCTGAAGCAGAGCGCGTACCTCAACCGCCTGGAAATTCAGCGTCAGCTTTTCACCGCTGTAACCAGCTGTTTGAACCAGCTTGTTAGGGTCTTCTTTTATGGGTTTGATTTCAACAATAAACTGGGTATCTGTTTGATACGCCGAGTATTCCCACAATCCTGCGGGCGTAATAATTAAGCGTGCATTCCCGCCTTGATCCAGCACATCCACAGTTTTAACGGGCGTTGCATAATCGTTTACATCCAGTCGACGCACTAGGTTACGTGGCATGTTGGTATTGGCAAAATCAACAATAACAGTTCTACCTTGCTGTCGAATATCAATCCCAATGCCGGGTGAGGAAAGGTCAACAATGATACGGCCTTCCCCGTTGTTGCCGCGCCGGAAATCTACATCTTTTATGCTCTGCCGGGCCGCCGCTGAAGCGGGCGCGGGTTCAGCAAACTTGGTTACGGGTACGACATCTTTAATCACACCCTGCGATGCTGAATCAATCGTTATTAATAATGACTTGCCTTCAAGAGTAGCAGTGTAAGTAAGTGCGCGCGTTAAATTGAAAACCATGCGGGTGCGATTTGAGGCTTCAATGACACTAACCGAACGAATATCGCCTTCTCCGATGTCGACATTGCTTTTGCCTAAACCGTTAGCGGTATTGGGCAAATCCAGTGCGATACGCGCAGGATTAGTTACGGTGAAACCAATCGGGAGCGCTTTCAAGGGTTCTTTGAAATTGATGCGAACAACTACCTTGCCGCTTTGCAGCGCGGTGGTATTAATCGATTCCAGCAAATTTTTTGTAAGGTCTTGAGAAACGGCAGAAAAACTTGCCGCGATACCTAATAACAAGGCGGCATATAAATGTAATCGACGTAAGCCATTCAGGCGGGCGTAACGAGAGAGGGGAGTGGCGTGCGTATACATTATTTACCTCCCGTTCCTTCCAACAGCGGAAGCACGCTTTCGCGCTCGGCCCAATCGCCGGCTGTGTCTTGAACGATTTCTTTGAGTTTAATTTCGGTGTCAGTAACGTCAGTAATCAAGCCGAAGTTCTGGCCGAGATAATTACCCTTTTTGATGCGGTACAACGTTTTTTCAGCTCGCACCAAGGCAAACATAACATTGCCTTGTATGATTGTGCCGACCATTTTCAGTTGCTCCAATGGAAATGCTTCAAGAGGCTCTTTTCGGCGGTTCAAGTCGGGCGCCAGTCCATTGGCGTTTGCATCTTGTTTCACCGTGAGCTTGCGCGGCCGGAATGGGTCCGGCAAGTCGAATCCTTCATAAGCGAATGGTTGAAAGGGTTGAACTTGCGGTAATGGGTCAATTCGGCGCGGAACTTTTTCTGATTCTTTGACGAATTGTTTTAAATCGGCATAGCCCTCTCCGCAGGATACGAGCAGTATAAGCGGCAATATTAGCAGCGTCCGTTTTATAGATGAGGCCTGCTTATTGACGGGCCCGGTCATTTGGCCCCCGCTTTGGATTTGTTCGCATCCCTTACCACTTTACGCTGTGATTCAATTTCATCCTGATCCAGATAACGGTATGTTTTGGCAATTGCTTCCATTGATAGAACGCCATCTTTGAGTGTATCTATTTTCAGATCATTAAGTAAAACGATGCGCGGCAGCTTAGAGATGTCGCTCGCGAACGCGCCTAAATCATGATAGTTGCCAACCACCTTTAAGCTGATAGGCCGTTCAGCATAAAACTCGGTAAAATTCTCGGTAGGCGTTGGTTTGAAAAGGTCAAATTGCAATCCACGCCCAAGACCTGCTTGATTAATATCGATAATCAGCGCGTCAACTTCAGATTTAGTGGGCAGCTGTTTTAATAGCGCGCCAAAAGCTTGTTCGATTTCAGCGCGTTGTTGCTGATAAGCCTCAAGATTAACGGCGAGCTTTTTCTTTTCGATAAACGTATTTTTAAGATCCGTTTCCTTTTTTTCTTCCGTTGAAAGGTTTTCTAACTGCCCTTGGTAAAGTACAAAATAAAGGGCAACCAAAATAATTAAAAACAGGAAAATAAAAGCGCCGAGCCGGAATGGCCATGGCCATCCACCCGGGCTCTTGGGGTCAAGCTGTTTGAGGTCTTCTAACCACTTCTTCATGATTTTTTCTCGGCTGGCTTGGCGGGTATCCCTTTACCTGCGCCGCCTTTAGTGGCGTCCGCTTTGGCTCGTTTAATGGAGAAATCCAATGCAAATTCATTCGCTCGCTGGTTATTAACAGTAACGGCCTTAATTTCTACATTGGCAGGTTTTTCCAGGTATGGGGACGCCTCAATGTTGCGCATAAACGCAGCAACACGTGCGCTTGATTGCGCATAGCCGGTGACCGTAACTTTGATGCCTGTCTGTTTGATGGTTTTCAAATACAGACCTTCTGGTAACTGGCGTAATAATTGATCCAGCAAATACACAGATTCCGAGCGGTTAATTTGTAAACCTTCAACGACTTGTTTTTTTGCCAATAAAGACGCTGTTTCTTCTCGAATTTTCTTGATCTCGTCAATTTGTTTATCGACTTTTACAATCTCATCGTTGAGATATTTGTTGCGGCCCTTCTGGTTTTCAATCTGACCATCAAAAATGAACCAGAGCAAACCGCCAATTGCCAACGCGACAATCGCAAATAGCGCCGCCAATGTGACGAACTGCTTTTGCCGCGCTTTGCGTTTTTCTTCGCGATGGGGGAGTAGGTTTACGCGAATCATGCAGGGTCAAACCTTCTCATCGCTAGCCCGCAAGCGACCATCAATGCGGGCGCGTCAATCGTGAGTTGACGTGGTTTGATTTTGGAAGATAGCGCCATATTCGCAAACGGATTGGCTATTACCGTGTGAACCTGGGTTCTTTGCGCAACCATTTCTTCCAACCCGTCAAGAGTAGCGCAGCCGCCAGAAATAACGACGTGATCTACCTTATTAAACTGGGTGGAGGTGAAAAAAAACTGCAGCGCGCGGGTAATTTCGAGCACAACTTTTTCATTAAATGGGTGCAACACATCCGGCCCGTAATTGTCAGGCAATCCGCCAGATTTTTTGGCTACTTCGGCCTCTTCAATCGGCATGCCAAACTGACGAGAAATATCCTGAGTAAGCTGATAGCCGCCAAGCTGCTGTTCGCGAGAATAAATTTGCTGGTCTTCGTGCATCACAATGACGCGAGTGGTTTGCGCTCCTACATCAACAATGGCGGTAATATCTTTACTTTCGATACCGGTCGCAGCGCCTTTCATCATCTCGAAGGCAGTTAGGGCGGCGTATGACTCAACGTCCATTACTGTAGTTTTGAGGCCAGCGGCTTCGGCAACCGCCACACGATCTTCAATTTTTTCTTTGCGTGACGCCGCAATAAGGACTTCAACTTCTTCGTCACTGCTGGGCGCTGGACCGAGCACCTGAAAATCAAGATTAACTTCATCCAGGCTAAACGGGATGTATTGATTCGCTTCAGATTGGACTTGATACTCCATATCCTCTTCGCGTTGGTTGCCTGCCAAAATTACTTTTTTGGTTATGACCGCTGCGGAAGGTAATGCCAGCGCTATATTCTTGATCCGCGTGGCCATTAACTTATGAGCGCGTTTCATCACCTCGCCAGCAGCTTCTATATTGGCAATGTTGCCATCGGTGACGGTATCTTTCGGTAGCGGCTCAATGACATAGCGCTCTACACGATAAAGGCCTTTGCCGGCATCGGCAATTTCGACCATTTTGATGAAGGACGAGCTAATGTCTACCCCAATCAATGGTGGCGTTTTAGCCCTTAAGAACTCGAACTGTGAAGCCAGTTTTTCTTTCAGCATGGGGAACGGACGGCTCTTTTATTGATCGGAACTTACGGCCCACTACGTACAAACTACATTAAATGCTAGCAACAACCACAAGAGCTGTAAAGCTTTTTCTTCTAAACCTCGAAATTGCTTTAATTGTGCATGAGTTACCATCAACGCGTACATTAATTTTTTGATGGCGAGTATAAAAGGCATTTTTTGTCCGATTTTGAACTGATATGAGTCATAAAGTTGACGGATATCGTTTGGGTTATGAACGTCGTCCCCGATATAATCAGTAATATTATTTAAATGTGCAATCGAAAATGACTTTACGCTGGTGGTATTACCCTTTGATTTTGGCGGCGTCGCTGCTGCTGGTTTTGCTCGGCATTGTGGCCTTGACCGTTGTGCTCCTTTACCCAAATCTGCCCTCTATTGACGCTGTAACAGACTACCGTCCCAAGCTGCCGCTGCGCGTGTACACCGTTGAAGGGGACGTCATTGGCGAATTTGGTGAGGAAAAACGCTCATTCGTCAAAGTTCAGGATATTCCTGCCATTATGAAAAACGCGGTTATATCTGCTGAAGACGAACACTTTTATCAACATGGTGGGGTGGATTACTGGGGTTTGGTCCGTGCGGCGGGCACCAATTTGATGGCCGGAAAAATCAAAGGTGGTGCCAGCACCATCACTCAACAAGTGGCGAGAAATTTCTTTCTTTCCAATGAGCAAACGCTTACTAGAAAAGTTTCGGAGTGGTTACTAGCTTTCAAAATAGAGCATAACCTTTCTAAAGATCAAATCCTTGAAATTTATTTAAACCATATCTTTTTAGGCAACCGAGCATACGGGTTTGCAGCCGCGAGCAGGGTGTATTTCGGCAAAGATTTAAATCAATTAACGCCCGCTGAGGCGGCGCTATTGGCGGGTATTCCGAAAGCCCCGTCGCGTTACAACCCATTTGACAACCTAAAACGCATTACCGAACGGCAACACTATGTTTTGCGGCGGATGAACGAGTTAAATTACCTTAATACGATCAGCTATCAAGCTGCGCTTGCACAGCCCTTAAAATTTAATCGTGATCGTACGATGTATGTGGTTGATGCCGATTACCTTGCTGAAATGGCGCGACAAGAAGTGTTCGAACAGTACGGGGAGAAGGCTTACATCAGCGGAATCAGAATCTATACAACGGTTAGGCGCGCTGACCAGGAAGCAGCAGTGGCGGGCTTGCGAAAAGGCATTCTAGATTATGATCGTCGCCATGGTTACCGTGGCCCGGAAGGGTCGGTGGTGCTGTCCGCTAACGAAGAGGAAGCAGACGATGCCATTGAGGAGGCGCTTGCTGAAAAACAAGTGGTAGGCGATCTGGTTCCCGCTGTTGTATTGTCGGCAGACCCTAAACAGGTAGTGGTTATTACGAAGCGCGGCGACACCTTGACCTTGACGGGCGAGGCACTTAAATTTGTGGTCAAAGCCTTAAGCGATAAAACTTCTGCCCTCAAACCGGTGCGCGGTTCTTTGGTACGCATTGGTCTAGATGACAAAGCGGCGCCTGTTTTGTTGCAAGTGCCCAAAGTTGAAGCTGCGTTAGTGTCGCTTGACCCTGCCGATGGTGCCATTCGAGCTCTCGCCGGTGGCTTTGATTTTAACGCGAACAAGTTCAACCATGTCACCCAGGCCCAACGCCAGCCGGGGTCGAGTTTTAAACCGTTCGTATATTCAGCGGCGCTCGAAAAAGGCTTTACGCCTGCTACGGTGGTTAACGACGCTCCAGTCGTATTTGATCCTGGCCGCAACGGCGGCAAAGTATGGGAGCCCAAGAATTACGATAATAAATATGAAGGCCCAATGCGGCTGAGGACGGCGTTGGCAAGATCCAAAAACATGGTGTCGATTCGCGTGCTGCAATCAATTGGTCCGCAATACGCACAAGACTATATTTCGCGCTTCGGCTTTGATCCAAAGCAGCACCCGGCCTACCTCACTATGGCGTTAGGCGCAGGCTCAACCACGCCGCTACAAATGGCGGGGGCTTATGCCGTATTCGCCAATGGCGGCTATCGAATCAAACCATATTTCATTTCGAGGATTACCGATGATAAGGGCGGCGTTTTATTTCAGGCTGATCCGGAACGCGCAACGGATGTGGCCGGCGGCAAAAATGCTGAACGGGTGATTGATCCGCGCAACGCTTTTATCATGTCCAGCCTGCTGCGCGATGTGGTGCGTTACGGTACTGGCGCAAAAGCAATGTCGCTGGGGCGACATGATCTGGCAGGCAAAACTGGAACCACCAACGACAGTATTGACGCATGGTTCGCAGGTTATAACCCGGATCTCGTCGCCATTAGCTGGATAGGGTTTGATAATCCCACTTCATTAGGCGACTCGGAAACGGGCGGCGGTGCCTCACTGCCGATTTGGATGCACTACATGCAGCGCGCCTTGAAAGATGTTAAAGAGAAGCCCTTTGAGCCCCCGCCGGGCGTGGTGTCAATAGCACTCGGGGATGCGGGCAAAGATGGCAAGCCACTATTCGAATTTGTTTACGCCGAGGCTACGGGTAACGTAACCGACGGCCCATCGGCGCTTCGTGAGGCCAACAAACCGAGTGAAGAAGTTAAAAATCAAATTTTTTAGCGGCTAAAATTTTGCCGTTCATCGCACCATGACCCGACATGCTTTACATCCGCCTTCAGATCGCCATGATCGAGCGAGGGGCAAGCTTCGCACCCGCATTGCCCATTTGGCGGCAAAGCTGATAGCGGAAGGGTTGACTGACTACAACGCCGCAAAAAGCAAGGCCGCGCGCCAGCTCAATTGTGATGATAGAAACGCGCTGCCCGATAACGATGAGATCGAAGTCGCGTTACGCGGTCATCTGGCGCTATTTGCGGCAGACACCCAGCCGGAAGCGCTGCATGCTTTGCGCCGAGTTGCATTGCGCGCCATGCGGTGGTTGCAGACCGAGGGGAAAATTGGCGGGCAGCATCTGCGACAATCTCAAAATAAGCGTGAACATGAAGTGGCCACGCCGGCCATGGAGCCGTGGCTGACCGGTGCGGTACTCAATGGCACAGCGAATGAATTTAGCGAAATTGAGCTGGAATTGATTGGGCTTGAATCAAAAGCGGTCGAATTTATGCTGCTCAACCGCGGCGTTGAATTTGAATTACGTGAGAGCGGCGAAAGATTAAAAAATCACTCGCAGTACGTTACGGCTAAAACTATTCAGTACCACCTCGAATTTGAGGATGCGCCGCTGGTCATTACGCTCTACGAAAGCCAAGCGCAGCGGCTGGCCCGACATCCTCCTAATACCCCCAAGCACGAACGCGTACAGTTAGCACAAGCCGCTGCCCGATTTGTATCAAAAAGTGAACCCCAATAGGGACGGGCGATTTGAGACATAAATGGTTCGAGAAAGCGGTAGATTAAGGAGTTTGCGCGCTGATATTTTGTAGCCCCTGCAGCTATTCAAGAACCGCTTTCTATTTTATAGGTCATCGGCTACGTTGCAGGCAACGTGAACCCTATTAAAAAACGGCGTTCGCATTGGCGCATTAGCCTCATTAGTCGTTGCGCGCCAAGACCCGCGCTGCTTCCAGTGCAAAATAAGTTAATACGCCGTCAGCCCCGGCGCGCTTGAAAGCAAGCAGGGATTCCATCATGCAGGCTTCGCCATCGAGCCAGCCGTTGGCGGATGCGGCTTTGAGCATCGCGTATTCGCCTGACACTTGGTAGGCAAAGGTCGGCGCACCGAATGTTTGTTTGCAGCGTTGCACAATATCGAGATACGGCATGCCGGGTTTGACCATCACCATATCAGCGCCCTCTGCTAAATCAAGCGCGATTTCGCGCATCGCTTCATCGCTGTTGCCAGGGTCCATTTGATAGTTTTTTTTGTCGCGGGTGCCCAAGTTGCCTGCTGAACCGACCGCATCACGAAACGGGCCGTAAAATTTGCTCGCATACTTGGCCGAATACGCCATGACGGCGGTATGAATGAAATTCTGGGCATCCAATGCCTTACGAATTTCACCAATGCGTCCATCCATCATGTCACTTGGCGCAACAATATCTACCCCGGCTTCAGCCTGAGTGAGCGCCTGCCTTTTTAGGATCGCAATCGTGTCGTCGTTCAAAATATAGCCATCACCATCAATCACGCCATCTTGCCCATGTGTGGTGTAAGGATCAAGCGCTACATCTGTCATCACGCCCAACACCGGAAAATGTTTTTTGAGGGCGCGTACAGTGCGCGGTACAAGGCCATCGGGATTGAAAGCTTCATCGCCTTTAAGCGTTTTAAGGGCCGGTTCAATAACCGGAAATAGCGCCAAGGCTGGAATGCCCAGTTTTACAGCCTCTTCTGCTATAGGCATCAATAAATCTATCGATACTCGCTCAATGCCGGGCATGGAGGCGATTACCTGCCGTTGGCTACGACCATCCAGAACAAACACCGGATAAATAAAATCGGATGGCGATAATTGTGATTCGCGCACCAAGTCGCGTAAAAACGGAGTGCGGCGCAGACGCCGCATGCGGCGTTCAGGGAATTGACCAAAATTCAGGGGCATAGGAAATTATAAAAAATAATATGGATCAAAACCACGGTTGATGTTGAACTTTTATGATGTGTGAACATCTTAGTTATTGAGAAGTTTACGCTTCTCCCCGCTTCTCCTCCCTGAGCGGGGCCTTAAACTTTTAAGGCTTTACGAGGGCCCGGTTCCCCCTTTTTCCGGGCCCTTTTCTTTTTCTTCCCTTACCGTTTTGTTTGCACTTACTTGTGAGGCAAACAACCGTGAAATAGCCTTCTCGGCTTCCTCAACGCCGCTTCGCTTCAGGCTTGAAAAAAGCTGTGCGGTAGCATTGTATTGGCCTTCTACAAGTTGTTTTTTGACCGCTTTCAGCGTTAACGATTGTTCGCCTTTAGAAAGCTTATCGGCCTTGGTAAGCAATATGTGTATCGGCTTATTGGTGGGGCGATACCAATTGAGTAGCTCGACATCGAGTGGCTTCATCGGGTGACGCGCATCCATAATCATCACCAAGCCCGTCAGCGCTTCACGCGTGGATACAAACGCAGCCAGCAGCTCTGTCCAGTGAGCTTTGACTGCAGGCGGCACTTTGGCATAGCCATAACCTGGTAAATCGACTAATGTATTGCCGTCACCGAGGGTGAAAAAATTAATCAGCTGTGTGCGGCCGGGTGTTTTGGATACGAACGCAAGACGTTTATGATTTGCCAGCGTGTTAATCGCGCTGGACTTGCCAGAATTGGAGCGCCCGACAAAAGCGACCTCATTGCCTGTGTCGCGCGGGAGTTGCTCCAAATCATGGGCGGAAGCGAAATAAGTTGCACGGTCAAACAAGCCCACGGTTTCCTCTTCTGCCTTGATAGGCTAAAATTGCACTTCATCGGTTCAGTAAAACAAAGGTTTAACAATGAAAAAAATTTTGGCGACGCTCATTTTAGTAACTAGTACCGCATTCGTTTGCGAAAACACCTTCGCTAACGAGCCCGTAAAGACCGAAACTGCTCAAACGCCGCCGACACTATCCAAGACAGAGTTTATGGCGCGCGGCCAACAAATTGCCGGTGCTGTATGTGTTGCCTGTCATGGCCTTGATGGAATGAGTGCAATTCCCGCTAATCCGAATATTGCCGGAATGCCACCGCAGTATATCGCCAAGCAGCTCGAACACTTCAAAAATGGCGTTCGAAAAAACGCAATTATGCAGGGTATGGCGGCGAACTTGTCGATCGATGACATGAAAGCGCTCGGCGAATACTATTGGTCGCAAGTGCCGAAATACAATGCTGTAGCGCGAGATAAAGCCGTCGCTGAACGAGGCCAACAAATTTATCGAGGCGGTATACGCGAAGCAAAAGTTCCAGCTTGTGCGGGTTGCCACGGCAGCGGCGGTGCAGGCCTGCCCGCAATTTATCCACGCCTTGCGGGCCAGTGGCCGGAATATACACTGCTTCAGCTAAAAGCCTATGCAACAGGTGAGCGCAAGCATCCCACAATGAATGCAATTGGTAACCGTATAAAGGACGCAGACATGGTGGCGTTAGCTGAGTATCTGGCCGGCATGCGTCCTGCAAAATAGCGTCGGATAATGCTAGAAAATCAGCACCGCCGTCCCTTCAGAGGGCGGCGTTTTTTTGTCTATTCATAGTAATCATCACAACAAGAGCGGTTGATTTCCTTGTGCGACGACGCCCACCGCAAAAAATTTGGCCTGATTGCGTCCGCCACGTTTTGCGGTGTACAGGGCCAAATCGGCGCATTTCATTAATGTCTCGCGATCGCGCCCGTCTTGTGGAAATCGGCTGGCACCGATACTGACTGTTACCTCCGCTGAGCGCATCCCTAAGGCATAGGGGCTCCCAATGATGTCAATTAGTTTGGCCGTTACCTGTTGGGCGATGTCAATATCTGACAATTGCGGCAGGATGACTAGAAATTCATCGCCCCCCAGTCTGGCGACGTAATCAGAGTCTCGCAGCGCTGCGGTAATACGGGCGGCGACTTGTTTAAGTAAATCATCCCCTGCATTGTGGCCCAATGTATCGTTAACTTCCTTGAAGCCATCCAAATCCAGCAACAACAAAGTAAGGCCACCTAACGCTGGCGTCATCGGATCGTTAATTTGGGCTTCAATGTGATCAACAACGGCAGGTCGATTAAATAAACCTGTCAGCGCATCATGGGTTGCTTGGTGCGCCATTCGCGTTTGCATTTTGCGTTGATCAATACTGAGGCGACGTAGCGTTCCATATAAAAAAATCAGGATTAGAGCCGCTGAGGAAATCAGCGCCAAGATCAGGCGTCGTACTTTGTCACCGTAAAGAAATTGATCAACCTGCAAATTATCAAGCTGTTTCTTGATTCCGGTCAGCATGCGGTAAGTCAGGGTTACCAGTTTCTCATGAGCGAAGTCGTCGCCTGCTTGTCGCACCATGGCCTGCGCGGTTGAGAACCCCCGATTTTTACGGGTCTCAACCAAACGCTTTTCTTTTTGCACCAAAGCGGCTACCGCAGACTGTAAAGAATTAAAATTTTCGTCAAGAACCGAAAAGTCGGTGCGCTTATCGGTTAGATAGCTAATTTCAGCGTCCATTTCGACCACCCCGGCACGGTATTGCGCGAGATCAGCATCTTTACCCGTGATTAAAAAGCTCTGCTCACCGGTCTCTACGAGCAAGGCTTGAAAACGGATAGCTTCCAGACTGGCAACTATGCGCTGCGTTCGTAATACTCGATCATTAATCGAGATGAGGTTTTCAGCTGAGATAACCGCCACTGTAGAAACAGCCGCAATCGCTATCACCGCAAAGATCAGTGTAGTGAGCGCGACATTATCGATGGTGGCTTTAAAATTCAAAGGCGGTAAGAAAACCGTTTTACATTCACTAAATATTATTTAATTTCAGCAAAAGCTGTTTTTGCTGCAGAAACGGTGGCGTTAATATCGTTTATAGTATGCGCCGCCGACACAAAACCCGCTTCGAATGCCGAGGGTGCTAAATATATGCCACGTTTTAACATGGCATGAAAAAAACGATTAAAGCGCTCGCGATCAGACTGCATGACTTCGGCATAGCTGGTTGGAGCCGTTGAATTAAAAAATATGCCGAACATTCCACCCAGAGACTTGCCTGAAAATGGAACGCCCGCCTCTTTAGCCGCCACGACCAGCGCCGTCACTAATTGTTCGGTGGTTAAAGATAAAGCCTCAAAAAATCCTGGCTTAGCAATGAGGTCAAGGGTTTTTAATCCCGCTGCCACCGCAACTGGATTACCAGATAATGTTCCAGCCTGATAAACCCCACCTAGCGGTGCCAGGTGCGCCATGATGTCGCGGCGCCCACCAAATGCGCCTACGGGCATGCCGCCGCCGATAACTTTACCTAATGTGGTGAGATCGGGAGTCACGCCATAATGCCCTTGCGCGCCGTGTAAGCCAACGCGAAAGCCAGTCATGACTTCATCAAAAATCAATACCACGCCGTATTTTGTGCATAGCGCGCGCAGAGTATCAATATAGATTTTTGAGGGCATTACAAAATTCATATTGCCGGCAATCGGCTCGATAATCACACAAGCCAGTTCATTGCCCATGGTCTGAAAAGTATTGGTCAGCTCTTCTAAATTATTATAGGTCAACACCATGGTGTAAGCCGCCACCTGTGGCGGCACCCCGGCCGAACTGGGATGCCCAAACGTAAGTGCGCCCGAACCTGCTTTGACTAATAGTGAATCGCTATGGCCATGGTAGCAACCCTCAAACTTAATGATTTTATGGCGGCCCGTAAAACCGCGCGCGAGCCGAATTGCACTCATGGTAGCTTCAGTGCCTGAGCTTGTCATTCGCACCTGCTCAAGAGATGGAAGCAATGTAACCAGTCGCTCAGCCATTTCTAGTTCAGCTTCAGTCGGGGCACCAAAACTCATGCCGTCCGCTGCGCGCTCTTGCACCGCTTTTACTACTTCAGGATGCGCATGTCCTAATATGGCCGGTCCCCATGAACCAATATAGTCAATATAGCGGTTGCCATCCACATCCCACATGTAGGCGCCATTCGCTTTGCGGAAAAATACCGGAGTTCCGCCCACAGAGCGAAATGCACGTACAGGAGAGTTAACGCCGCCAGGAATGACGCGTTGAGATTTTTCAAAGAGTTTCAGGCTGGCATCAAACATTTGGGCAAAATACACTTTCATTGAATATTAAGATGGGGACTAACGCGTGACGCTAGAGAGCCGAGTAAAAAGTTGATCGAGTTTCCCTTGGTTTAATGGTGTGTTTTTGCAGGTAACGCGGGCTCGTTGGGCGAAGGGTCGTCGAAGGCAGAATCGACAGCCTCCGCATCTTTGTCGTCGGAATCCTCTTCATCACGAGCCCAAAAGAACCGGTCAGGCACTAATTTGCCCATACCCGGCCGAAAACCAAATTTAAGCGCCTGCCATGTGTAGTCTTGTGCCTCGCGCACTGCGTCATCTATGCTCAAGCCGCGCGCCATGGTGGCCGCGATTGCGGAGGCTAGTGTGCCGCCAGCGCCATGATATCGACCCGGTAAACGTTGCCATATATCGCTGCGCAAAACACCCTTATCATAAAATAAGGTGTTGATAACATCTGCAGTAGATTCGTGTGTTCCGGTGACCAAAACATATTCAGCGCCCATATCGACTAAGCGCATAGCAAGGTTTTCAATATTCATCCCCGTCGCAGCGCTTTCCTCGTCATCGTTAAGTATTAACCGACGTAGTTCCGGCGTGTTTGGTGTAATTACCGTGCACTGCGGAATAAGTAGTTCGCGGATTGCCTCCAGCGCTTCTTCGTTGGCAAACTCATCACCTCCGCCCGACGCTAATATCGGGTCAAGAATTAGCGGAATTTCAGGATAGTCCGATACAATTTCTGCAATAGCCGCAATGTTTTCCAGGCTACCCATTGCGCCGATTTTAAATGCTGAAATAGGAATATCTTCTAAAATGGCGCGCGCCTGATCGGACACCCAATCCGAATCAATGGCAAACACACCTTCTAGGCCCGACGTGTCCTGTACTGTGATGGCCGTTATCACGGACAATGGATGGCAGCCCATGCTGGCGAGCGTTAAAATGTCGGCTTGTAAACCGGCGCCTCCTGATGGATCAGTTGCAGCAAATGTCAGTACAGCGGGAGGAGATTTACGAAGGTCAGGCATAGGTGATATTAAAGGCAGATTCGGTATCAACGAGGATAAATTTTTGTAAGTCGGCGATCATTAAGCTTGCAAACATCCCGTAAAAAAGATCAAAGAGTATTAAGCTAGTTCGTACAATTACAATTAATATGAATACAATGGTAAGTCTATATTGTAGTCGGATAGAAAATTATGAAGTGTCTAGCTTCATTACGTAACCTTTTGAACAACACGTTGAATTGTATTTAAATAATATAAAAATAAGTATGCAGTACGCGCGCTTTTACGATTTGGCTCAACTTGCATTAAATGGAAATTAACCTAGCGTGACAACAGAAATTTACGCCTATAAAACGTGGATGTGTCTCGTTTGCGGTCTTATTTATGATGAGGCAGAAGGCTGGCCGGACGATGGAATCGCGCCTGGAACGCGCTGGGAAGATGTTTCTATTAGTTGGAGCTGTCCCGAATGCGGTGCGCGCAAGGATGACTTTGAGATGGTAGAAATTTAACGCTTTATTAAATAGGCTTGGCAATGCATGCTCAAGTTGGATAGGCAGCCCGCACAAATTACCAGCCATTGGCACCTTTTCATATTGTTCTAAAAGAGAAAACACGATAACCTTGATGGTCCAATGTTGCTAAATAGCCATCCGATTTGATGCAATGCAACCATTTGTGATTTTTCGCATAGAAAAATCTCATCTGGCTTGTTATAAAGTGGTATTGAAAATAATAATAAGTTTTTGTTCAAAAGAACAGTTTAACTTTAGGAATGCAGCGTGGCTGAAACCAAAATCTTATCGGGCGTGAGAGTGATGGTGATAGACGATTCGAATACGATTCGTCGATCAGCCGAAATCTTTCTTATGCAGGCAGGCTGCCAAGTTATTTTGGCTGAGAATGGTTTTGATGCGCTTGCCAAGATTGCTGATCATCAACCTGATTTGATTTTTGTGGATATTATGATGCCGCGTTTAGACGGTTATCAAACCTGTGCTTTGATCAAGAAGAATGGCAAGCACAAATCCACACCCGTGATCATGCTTTCCTCAAAAGATAGTTTATTTGACCGTGCTCGCGGGCGCATGGTGGGCTCGGATGAATATCTGACCAAACCATTTTCAAAAGAAAGTTTACTTAAAACAGTAGAGGCGCATCTAGCAGATCGGCGGGCAATGATGCAATCGAATGCAGCCTAAGAATTGCTAGTCGTGTCTGACGGGTGTAGGTTTCAAATTTGGAGCGCGCGTAAAGAGCCGAATGTGCATAGCTGGATATAAAATTAAGTACAACAAAGTGCTAATGACTGAATTAATGTTATTTTTTGGAGCAAAACATGGCCGTTAAGAAAATCCTTATCGTTGATGACTCACCTACCGAACGAGCGTTTCTCCAAGGGGTGCTAACCAAAGCGGGCTACACTGTTGTCCAAGCGACGAGCGGAGAAGAAGGGGTTGAACGCGCCAAAGCAGAAATTCCGGACTTGATTTTGATGGATGTCGTGATGCCTGGTTTGAACGGCTTTCAGGCTACCCGCGCTATCACACGAGAGGAATCTACAAAACACGTGCCTGTATTCATTTGCACCACGAAAGATCAAGAAACCGACAAAATCTGGGGCATGCGCCAAGGTGCCAAAGACTATTTGGTCAAGCCTGTAAATGCGGCAGAGTTGCTCGCCAAAATTAAGGCATTAGGTTAAGCCAAGCCATCATGGCCCGCAAAACCAGTCTCAGGGAATTCCAGCAAAACTTTGCGCTACGCTTGCGTGATTTGTCATCGCGCAAAACCGTAGCTTCAAAACTTGGTTTTCAGGTGGGCATGGATAACTTCTTTGTTACCTTGTCAGATGTTTCCGAGGTGATACCTGTCCCGGTGTTTGTGACCGTTCCGCAGACGCAAAGCTGGTTTAGGGGGGTGTCGAATGTGCGCGGTAAACTTTACAGCACAGTTGACTTTTCTTCTTTTCAGGGTGCCGCAGTCACTACGCCCAGCATGGAGCGAAGGGTAATTTTGATCCATGAAAAATTGATCGAGGGCTCTGCTTTGCTAGTAAATCGTATGCTGGGCTTACGTAATCCTGAAACTTTTGTATTTGATAGTGGGCAAGATCAAGATCGTCCATGGATTAAAGCGCAATATCACGATCCGGCTGCAGCCGTTTGGCTTGAATTGGATTTAGGTGTACTTGCCACCGATGCGCGTTTTCTTGAGGTTGGCCAAATGGATATTAGGCATCAAGGCAATACGGTAGCATCTTCAATATCTTCGACTTCAATGTGATAATGATTGTATTTCAACATTAGAATTTGATCCATTATGTTGCTTTTGTAGTTTAGCTTGACGCGATATTTAAGTAATAAACCCAACAAATAATAGCCGCAACCCAGCGCACCAAGAGTATTCAGGATCGGAGAAGTTCATGGCGTTCAAACTACCAACCCCCAACTTCCTTAAAAAAGGCGATAAGCCTCAGATAGCCGCGAACCCAGCGGCAACCTCACCGGTATCAGCTTCGCTGAAGGCGACAGAGCCCATGAAAGCAGGGAAAAAAGCCGACTTTTTCTTTTCTGGATTATTTGGCGGAAGCAAAAAGAAGCGCCCCATTGCGCCGCCGAATGCCATAACGCCATCAACGGCAGCCGGTTTAAGACCCGCGCCATCCACTAACTCCGGTCTTGGCAACACCGGCAACCAGACGCAGAAAATTGCGGTCGCCATCGCGGCCAATAAAATTGCTAAGTCCATAAAGCCGGCCTCTGGATTTAAACTACCCATCATCGGTGATAGACCTGCCGAGAAACAATTGCCAATTTTATTAGTTTTTGCCGGTATTTTCCTGGCACTCACGATTGCCGCAGTTTATTTTGATGCGGTTAGTCGTAGCAATAACGCAACCTACACGAACATTACGTCGCAGTTACAGTTCCACACTCAGCGACTCGCAAAATCTGCAGGCCAGGCTGCGCGAGGTGATTCGCTTTCATTTGCACAATTGCAGGACAGCCGAGATGAATTTCAGCGATATACAGATGTACTCAATAACGGCGGCTTTGCTTTTAGTTCTGATGTGCCGAGCGCTAAAACTTCCGAAGAACTTAATTCCCGTCTAACAGAATTAACCAAACGTTATGCAGAAGCGTCAAATTCGGCAACGGCGATTTTGGCGGCCAAGACTGATTTGATCGACTTGTCCCGCAACATCGCGCAAGTCCGTTCCGGTTCTGAAGAGCTTGCACTGTTGTCACAAGACTTGACGGGTTTGATGCTGCAATCCAACGCGCCGCCCGTTCAGGTACTCAAGGTAAATCGATTAACTTTTCTGGCTGAACGCATGGGGCGGGGTTCTGCTGAAATTTTAGGCGCAGAAATTATTGATCCTGAAGTTTCGTTTTTGATGGGCAAAGACACGAACGATTTCCGCGAGTTGATAAAAGCACTGGAAGTCGGTTCGGAAGCGCTCGGCATTGCGGCGCTGCGTGACCCGGATGGCAAGTCGCGGGTGGCTAAATTGCGTGCGCAGTTCACGACATTTGAACAAAACATTTCCCCCATTCTGGGCAACGTGCAAAAATTGGTCTCAGCTCGACAATCTGGACGTGCGCTACAGCAAGGTTCTGAACAGCTGCTCTCGACCGTGGAGCAACTCCAAAATGCGCTGGTTGCCGAAAAGCAAAATTGGCCATTGATTGTGGCGCTGGTGTTTGGTCTGCTGGCATTGATTGTATTGGGCTTTATTGCAGCCGTATTCTTGAGTGATGCGCGTAAACGTGCGGGGGCATCTGAGGCGGAAAACAAACGAAATCAAGAGGCCATTCTGCGTTTATTGAATGAGATGGGCGATTTGGCCGATGGTGATTTGACGATTCGTGCAAAGGTTACGGAGGACATCACGGGTGCCATTGCTGATTCGATGAATTACACCATTGATGAATTACGGACTCTGGTGACCGGCGTAAACAATGCGTCGAATTCTGTGTCGGTGAAATCCCAGCAAGCGCAGGCGGTCTCGGTGCAGTTGCTTGATGCAGCAGAAAAGCAGTCTCTCGAAATTCAAGGCACAACGCAAGAGGTGCTAAAAGTGGCTGAGACTCTTACGCTTGTGTCCGCTTCGGCAGAAGAATCTTCAACAGTGGCTATGCGCTCACTGGCGGCTGCAGATAAAGGCCGCTTAGCCGTACAGAACTCGATTACTGGTATGAATGATATTCGAGAGCAGATTCAGGAAACCTCCAAACGTATCAAGCGTCTGGGTGAATCCTCACAAGAGATTGGTGAAATTGTGGAGTTAATCTCTGATATTACGGAACAAACGAACGTGCTGGCGCTGAACGCGGCAATTCAGGCAGCATCTGCGGGTGAAGCTGGTCGAGGCTTCTCGGTGGTGGCGGAAGAGGTGCAGCGACTTGCGGAACGTTCTGCTGAGGCAACCAAACAAATTGGCGCAATTGTGAAAACCATTCAGGCTGATACACAAGATGCGGTGGCGGCTATGGAAAAATCAACAACGGGCGTAGTTGAAGGAGCCAAGCTATCGGATGCGGCTGGTCAGGCGCTGACGGAAATTGACTCCGTTACTAAAAATCTTGCAGAACTGATTCAGAAAATTTCATCTGACACACAAACCCAGGCTTCAAGCGCCAGTAAAGTGGCTCGTAATATGCAGGACATCCTGGAAATCAATCGCCAAACAACCACGGGCACACAGCAAACAGCCAGCTCCATTAAGGAGTTGGCTGATGTGGCGTCTGATCTCAAAGCGTCAGTGTCCGGCTTTAAGTTGTAGCCCGTAAATTCAAGGTATCAAAACCTGACAGCCGTTTTAAAAAACCTTATTGCTGACGTGATTTACCCAATGATTCAGTCCAAAGCCCATGGCCGTTAACCCGCAAGCCACTTTTGATATTGGTCCCCTCTCTTGGGTAAAGACCGAAATTGAGCACTCGTTGACCGAAGCGAGGCTGCATCTGGACGAGCTCGCACAAAATGCAGGCGATGCAAAGGCGGCCAAATACGTCGCTACCCATCTCCATCAGGTCACGGGCGCCCTCTCTATGGTAGGGCTCGGGGCGGCAACTCGTTTTAACGAAGAGATTGAGAAGCTGGTCGCGACTTTTGAAAATCAAACCTCATTTGATGATGCTACACAACGTATTGCCAGCGTAAAACGTGCCACCGCCAGCCTCTCGGCCTATTTGGATAATCTTCTGGCAGGTGAAGCCGATACGCCAATGATGTTAGCTAGCGCATATTTGATGGTTAATCAGGCGCGTGGTGCCAACGATGCGGCCGAAAGCGATTTGTTTTCACCTGATTTAAGCTTATCCATCCCTATGCCGGAAGATACAGTCGCGTTGCCAAGGGCTGAAATGATGTCAGAGGCCATCAAACAACGCAGGGGCGTTTATCAAGCGGGTTTGCTTAAAATGCTGCGTGATAAAGACTTGGCAGGCGGCGCGCGCGATATGCGCAATGCAACATCGGCAATTGAGGCTTTGCAGGTTACTTCGCCGACCCGTTCATTTTGGTATACGGCCAGCGGCTTTTTTGATGCGGTAGCTTCCAATCCACAAGAAGCGGCCTCGCTAACTGTGCAGTTGTTTGGAAAAATTGATCAGCAAATTAAATTGCTCATTGATGGGGTGCAGAAAGTACCTGAAAAACTATTCCGCGATTTGTTACTGGTCGTCGGTAAATCCACTGCACAAACCGAGCGTATCAAGCGAATTCGTGAGCTTTACAGGCTGGACCAGTTGCTAGCGATACCGAATAGCAGCCGCGACACTATAGCCGATGATCAACTTAAAGCCGTGCTACGCGCCTTGCGAGATCATGTTCAGATACTCAAAGATCATTGGTTAAAATTTACCAGCGGTAATCGTCCTGCTTTGGAGCCCTTTATTTCGCAGGGCGAAGCAATGGCCAAGGATGCGCATCTGCAGACCAATAAAGACATGACGCAACTGCTGCAAGTGATTGCAGCAGTTGGACCGCACCTGCGCAAAATCAGTGCGCCCTTGTCTGAATCACAAGGCCTTGAGGTGGCTACGGCACTTTTATTGGCAGAGTCGTCGCTGGAAAATTATTTCCGTTTGACATCTGAATTTGCGGTGCAAGTTGCAGGCGTCCTGTCACGCGTAAAAGGGGCAATGACAGGTGCAACGCTGCCCGCATTAAGCGTTGACGCCAACAGCTTGATGGACGATATAACCAAGCGTGCTCAGGAGCGCTTATTGATGTTTCAGGTGGGGCAAGAGGTGCAAGTCAACCTGACCACCATTGAAGGCGCGCTAGACACCTATTTTCGCGACCCGGCTAAGACCGGAGAGTTAACGCCATTGCTACCCCTGTTTTCCCAAGTGCAGGGCGCGCTGATGATTTTAGAACTTGATGAGGCGGCCGGCCTGACGCAAATATTGCGTGAGCGCGTTTCACAGTTTGCATCGGGTTCAATGAAGGGTGTTGGAGAAGATGCTGAATCTGTCGCTGAAGGCATCTCTGCTCTTGGTTTATATATTACCGCCCTGCAGCAGGGAATCTTGAATCCGCGTGATGTGCTACTGCCCGCATTGATACGATTTGGTTTTGCCCCGAAACCTGCTGACGTTGAAAAGAGCATGATTAAATCGCCTATTTCTGAAGGCGATATTGATGTGGCCAAGCAAAAGGTGCAAGGCCTCTATCAGGACTGGAAACAGCAGCCAGAGGCAACCGCATCTCGCCAGCAATTGCGCGAAGCCGTGCAGGAACTTAAGCAAGAAGCAGAACTCATCGCGGATACCAAATCCGCCAAACAAAGCGAAGAGGCTTTGAAAGCCATAGATGCCACCTTTGATCCCATGAAGGTAAGCATCAGTGAAGCCCTGCAAGAGATTGCGCCAACAAAACCCAACGAAGTGCCTTTGCCGCAAACTGTGCAATTAATTGATGCGCCTGCCGCCGAAGTTGATCAGGAAATTCTCGAGATTTTTCTGGAAGAGGCTAGCGAAGTTGTCGCCACCATTTATGAGCAACTGGCAATTCTAAGTGGCAAGCAGCATGACAACGACGCCCTCACCACTATTCGTCGCAGTTATCACACGCTGAAGGGCTCGGGCCGCATGGTGGGCCTCAATGACCTTGGCGAAGTCGCGTGGAATTGCGAGCAGGTATTGAATAAATGGCTTAAAGACGATAAGCCTGCCTCATCAAGCCTGATTTATTTTGTTGAAACCTCGGCCAGCTCATTTAATACCTGGGTGGACTCTTTAAAATCAGTCGGTACAGCCGTGATCAATGGCGGAGATATCTCTCGTCTGGCCGAGTTGCTCAAAAACGACAAAGAGTTAGACATACCCATTGCTGTTGCGCCACTCGTTACGGCGGCGTCAGATAACGGCGCTATTGAGCTGCATACTTCCTCTTTGATTGAGTTGCCATTATCGCCGCAAACGTCGGCGACAACAACGCCCTTTGCATCCCTAAGTGAGATGCCTGACAGCTTGCATGCTCTCGATTTGTCATTAGGCGGCTCAGAAAAAGCTGAACTTCCTAGCGAGTATACGAGCGATAAAAAATCTTTAGTTGAAGACAAGCAGTCGCTAAGTGATGAACTTCAGTCTGTCGGTATTGATGAATTAAATGATGAGCAAACTGATGTTGTGATTGGTCCGGTTTCTGTTCCTGCGCAATTGTTTGGCATATACCTGAGTGAGGCTGAGACTCATCTGAGCGCGATGGACAATGAAATGGGCGCGATTGAATCTAATCCAATGCGGCCGGTGTCTCATGAGTTCATGCGCGCGGCTCACACCTTAACCAGCTCATCGCGCACGACAGGCTTTAACATGATTGCCGATGTCGCTCATGCGCTTGAAAAATGGCTGCAAGATGCGATTGAAACACCGCCAGAATGGAACGACCATCGCCTCAGCATAACGCGTCAGTCGGTCGACGCTTTGGCGACTATGGTACTCGGTTTATTCACGCATGAATGGCCGCTGGCGCGTCCTGATCTTGCCCAGGAATTAATTGACTTACGTGAGCAACTTAAAAAATCCAAACGCGCAGGCGAAGGTACCAATCTGCGCGTGCCCGCTGTGTTTTCGTCCATGCTATCGCTTTCGCTGCCCGTAGCTGAAGCGCCAGACCCGGCAGCGATGACTAATTTGTTCGAGCCAGCACCTGAACCAGAAATAATTGAAGCCATTCATGAATCAAATGTTGAGCACCATCCGGAGCCTGTAGAGCCTACAGAGTCTCTACCCGTTGAGAGTGTTGAATCGGCGTCAGTTGTTACAGAGCCCGACATATTTACGCCAAATCAAATCGTCGATTTCAATACACTGGTAACTCCCGTGTTAGTGCATGAGCCAAAACTGGAATCGTCTGGCGTATCGTTTGCAGCAGAGACAAGCTTGGTGACGGGGCCTGTTATTGAAATGCAGGTTGGGGCTGCTGCTATATCCGCGCCCATTTCCATTGAGACATTGACGCTGTCGGCGGCTGTTCCACAGACGGCAATTGCGGCTGCCGGAATAACTCCCGCGATAGTTGATTCGTGGAGTAACCGCGAACCAGACGTGTCGCGCGATGAACGCGAAGCCGCATTTGAGTCCGGCAGAGATCGCCGCGCTGTTGTTGATGATATAGATGTAGATTTAATGCCGATATTTCTGGAAGAGGCGCGTGAGATTGTGTCGCAAGTGGGCGATGCGTTGCGTCGTTGGCGCGCCGCCCCGCAAAACCATACGCCGGTCACAGAATTGGCGCGCCACTTACATACCTTGAAGGGTTCTGCACGCATGGCAGGGTTAATGCGTCTGGGCGAACTTGCTCACGTTCTCGAAGCTAAAATCATCAACATGGATGCCGATGCGTCGCCGCTTGCGCGCAAATTTGATGATGTGGATGATGGGCTTGATCGCTTTAATACGGCAATTGATAATTTAGGTAAAGGCGAGCTTGCGGCCCCTATTGAAATTCCTATTATCCTGGATGTGCCGGGCGAGTTGCCTGTGCCTATGGCAAAGTTGGCCGCAGCGCGTGCCGAAATAGTTGCTGAAGGTGAAAAACTAGAGGGTCGTGAACGGCAAGCGCTGCTGCGCGTAAACGCCGACATGATCGATCGCTTCGTAAATGAAGCGGGTGAGCTGGCGATTGCCCGATCACGCGTTGACCTTGAAATGCAGGCGTTCAAACGCGCGCTTCTGGAATTAAACGATAACGTTAGCCGCATGAAATCGCAGTTACGCGAAATTGAAATTCAGGCAGAAACGCAGATCCAATCGCGGATCAAAGAACAGCAAGAACACGGCGAGAATTTTGATCCATTGGAGTTTGATCGCTTCTCGCGCATGCAAGAGTTGACACGATTCTTGGCGGAAAGCCTTAACGACGTGGTGACGCTGCAGCAATCGCTGCAAAAAAATCTGGATGAATCCGATGCGGCGTTACTCCAGCAATTGCGCTTGAACCGCGATTTGCAACAAGGTTTAATGGGCGTACGGTTGGTGCCTTTGGGTAATTTGCAGGATCGTTTCCATCGTCTGATACGTCAAACCGCCAAAGAGCTGGGTAAAAAGGTCAATCTGGAATTTCGCGGAGTGCGCGTAGAAATTGACCGTTCCGTACTCGAAAAAATCACCGCCCCTTTTGAACATTTGCTGCGTAATGCAGTGGCTCACGGCCTTGAGTTACCTCAGCAGCGCATCGCAGCAGGCAAATCTGAAATTGGTGAAATCACTATCGACGCGCAGCAAGTTGGGAATGAGGTAATGCTCACACTGACGGACGATGGCAGCGGTTTAAACTTTGCCCGCATTCGTGAAAAAGCTATCCAAAAAGGTATGTTGGACATAAATGCAGAAGTTAGTGAAGCGCAATTGACGCAATATATTTTCATGGCGGGTTTTTCAACCGCCGATGAAATTACCCAAATTGCGGGACGCGGTGTTGGTATGGATGTGGTGCGTAACGAAATCGTGTCGCTAGGTGGCCGCATTGACATTTCATCAACGCCGGGCCGTGGCACTTCCTTTACGATCGCCTTGCCGCTAACGTTGGCCGTCACCCAAGCGGTGATGGTCATCGTGGGCGAAAAGATGTATGCCATCCCATCCGTCATGATTGAGCAGGTTCAGGAATATAAGGGTAAGCGTTACGAACCGCTGCTCGCATTGAATGAAATTGACTGGAAAGGCAATAAATATCCACTTCGATCCATGGAAGCATTGGTTGGTGGGAAACCTACTTTGTCGCCGCAGCGCAAGGCATTCGTAATTCTTGCCAAGAGCGGCCAGCAGCGTGCCGCTGTACAAGTTGATGACATCATCGGCAATAGAGAAATTGTGGTGAAAAACATTGGCCCCCAGCTAGCGCGTCTGGTTGGAGTCGCTGGCGCCACGGTGATGGGTTCTGGGCAGGTTGTTTTGATTATGAATCCAGTGCAGCTTGCGTTCCGTGAAGCAGCTACTATCGTTGTTGAAAGGCATGCTCCCATTGCTGTCAGCGGTGATCCAGCTCATGCAAAGGTTCAGGATCTGCAAATCGGCGCCGCCGTTACAGAAGCGCCGAGAGTTTCGCAGGGGCCATCTCTAGCTGAGGGCATTGCAGCAAATACGTTCGATGACTCAGGTTTCCTGAGGGAAAAGCCGGTGCTGAAACGCACCGTTCCGCTGGTAATGGTAGTGGACGACTCTTTAACCGTACGCAAAATTACCGGTCGCATGCTCACGCGCGAAGGGTTTGAAGTCGCCACTGCAAAGGATGGTGTCGACGCATTGCAGCAGCTTCAAGATATTGAGCCCGACATCATTTTGCTCGATATTGAAATGCCCAGAATGGATGGCTTCGAATTTGCGCGAAATGTGCGCGCGGATGCCAAAGCAAAACACATTCCGATTATTATGATCACCTCGCGAACCGCCGATAAACACCGTAATCGTGCCATGGAATTAGGCGTAAATGAATATATGGGTAAACCCTATCAAGAAGAGCAATTGATGGCGTTGATCCGGCAATACACCCGTCATATGGCAATAGCTTGATACGGGGTTCTGCGCCCGAATTTATACTGCACCAACTTGATTATCAGTCCATAAAAAAGCCTTGCAATAGCTGCAGGGCTTTTTCATTAAATAGGTACACGCGTTGTTATTGCAAATCAGCTATTTAATTCGGAGTCCATTTCACAATACCAAAATAGGCCGTAGTAAGGATCACTAATCCAAACACGATTCTGTACCACGCAAAGAACGTGAAATCATGGGTGCTGATGTAACGAATTAGCCAGCGTACCACCACAAACGCGCTTATGAATGCCGCTGTAAAACCGACCCCAAACATCGGAAGATCAGCCATTGACAACAAATCTCGGCTTTTCCAAAGCGAATAGACGGTCGCTGCGAACAGCGTTGGAATAGCCAAAAAAAATGAAAATTCAGTCGCACATTTTCGTGACAGGCCAAAAAACAAACCTCCAATAATAGTGGCGCCGGAACGTGAGGTGCCCGGGATCAACGCCGCACACTGCGCAAAGCCAAGTTTCAATGCCTGTTTCCATGTGAGTTGATCGACGCTATCAACAAGCACCACACGCTCATGCGCCATGCGCTTTTTGTACCAGCGTTCTGCAAACAAAATGATGACACCCCCAATCATGAACGCTAAGGCGACCGGCACGGGTTTGAACAATACCGCTTTGATTGCCGTATTAAAGGCCAATCCCAGTATGGCCACCGGCAAAAAGGCGACGAATAAATTCAAAGTGAAGCGCTGTGCAACCGGGTCCGTTGTAACACCAGAAAAAGTCGATAGTAACTTTGCCCTGTATTCCCAACAAACGGCCAGAATTGCGCCAGCTTGAATGACGATTTCAAATACCTTTCCTTTCTCATCATTAAAATTTAATAAGTCGCCCACCAAAATCAAATGCCCAGTTGACGAGACCGGCAAAAATTCGGTTAGACCTTCAACAATTCCTAAAATAAATACTTTGAACAACAGCAAAAGATCCAAATGAACTCCTTAAATGAAGATGCAACCAAGACTAAATTTTCATACCCAGCGAAAAAAGATTTAGCAAAAACATTGCAGCGCAAGGAAAAACCGAAAACTCTCGCTCCGTACAAAGCCTTCATCTCATGATCAAAACGATACCTTCACGCCGCACATCAATACGCTGCGGATTCAATGTCAAGCCATAGCGCCTCAAATCATCTTCTTTAAAGCTATATATCGCTTTGCCATCCAGATAGTCTCTGGCGATATCAGCTGCGGCTCTTGTAATTGCTGCCGACAAGGCATTAGGCATATTGTCAGCGCGCAAAGAGTCCAGTTTGGTATCAGTCAAGAAAATTTCCCGAGACGCCGTGTGGTAGCGCGGCACACCTGAAATGATGACTGTCCCGGATGAGCTCTTGCCTGTGAGTGGCAGCTTTACTTCTGCGTCAACTGTAAAAATTAACAGGCTGATTTTCCCCGACTCTTCGCGCGCACTAATTTGTGGTCGTGTGAGTTTTATGTCCAGCAAACCAGCAACATTTTTCTCAATCGGAAAGCGTTTTGTCAATCGCTCGGATAACTCTTGATATGTGAAACGAATTTCATTCGGCAGAATTGGGTTGCTGATGCAGCCCGCAAGCATCATAAAAATAATGCTAATTCCTGCAATAAGGCCGGGCCTATTCACGGAGAGAATCGCTTCGCGCTATTGCCCGCTTCCCACATTTTTGCTTCATGGATAGCCTCGGCAAATGCCTCTGCTTTACTCAATAAATGATTTTTTAAATTATCCGGCATGTGCTTTTCAATACCAATCTCATCCAGCGGCATACGTCCTTGTCGCACACTCTTGATCACGCGACTCATTTCGGCTTCAGCGTGCGCAGGGGTCTGCAGCAACACCAGACGCTTGGATTTATCGGGGTTGTCAGGCACGTGACAATTCAAACATTCCGCGTTACGTAGTTCGAGTGCAACGGCCCGATAAGTGGCGTCCAATTTTTTTAGATTAGGGTTGTTGGCGCTGTAAAGATTATCGAATAGCGTAACAGCAGGCTGTGTTTTGCCGGCCGAGTCCGTCCACATCCATTGCTTTTGTTCGGCAGTAAATTCTGGTTTGGTGATCGCAGCCGGTATGCCGCCATGGTTTTTTCCGAAAGTTGAAAATTGCATCACCTTGATATGCTCAGCGCTAATTTTGCCTTGGCCGCCATTATCTACGCCAACCCACATCGTTAGTTGATTAGCGCCTTGATAAATCGCCCATTTATTTTCATCGTGCCAAAACGGATATGGAAATTGTCCTGGGGCTAAGCGATTGCGAAACGCAGTTACCAGTTCTACACGGTACATTTTTTCACGTTCGTCAAAAATCACCGAGTAGACACCATTAAACATAAACAGTGGCAGGTAGGCGGCTGTGAAAACATCGCGGCCAAATTGGGTAAGTCCGGTTTCTTTTAAGGGTAAAGTGGCGTCACGTAGGCGGCCCCACAACAAGTATTCCGCTAAATTTTTGCGCAACACTGAATCGCCATACAACTTTGCTTTGCAAACTTCCAACGCTTTTTGATCGCCAGCATCGGTAAATGGGCAAGCTTGTGAAAGCTCTTGCGCGATGGTGGCTGCCATTAAAAAAACTCGTCCAAAATCTGCGTGCGCATTAGCCGCGTTCGGATTTTCAATTGTCGCTGGCAGGGCGTGATGTTGCAGGCGTGAATTTTTGTCAGGCAGCGCCCATGCCGAGATAGAAACGGCCGCAAATAAATTGGCCAGCATAAAAATAAATATAAAAAAATGCTTAAAACGCATGCGCATCAAAAATGCCCCGAGGAAAAAAGTTTGCACACAGCATATATGCTGTAGACCACGCAATGAGTAATAACTAGACGAGGCAGAAAATTTTGCGGTCAGTTGTTAAATAAATTTTTACACCGGCCAAAGAATGCGACAGTCAAAGAGAGATTGCTGCGAAGAGCCCAGCCGATACTGGAGTTTGAAGCATGGGCGCCTAAGATATCGTGCAATCCTTATTGAATGGCCGTATAGGAATGAATTCTTTCGATAACAAAAGTTGAAATTTTGGATGGCAGCTCTATACCTTCCTGCTGAAAACGCGCGCCAATACAGTCACGATCAAAAGCGCCATCAGCAACAAAAATTGCGCTCATGGCACGACCGGGTTTTTCTTCTGGCTGGTCGACACCTTCATGCTGATAGCCTGTCTCTAACGACCAGCGTAACGCACGCTGAGCATCATCCTTTGCATAGCAAAGTTGAAAGCCCAGCAAATCGCCGTCGTAGTTTTCCCATGTGTATAAATCAAAAAAATCGTCATGGAACCAACGACGGTGTTTGTTGGACTCATATTGCGTCACATGTTTGACTTCACTTAACATTTAAAAATTCGCTCATAAAAAAGCATACAACTATGCGTTTAACTTATCCAGTAACGACCTTATTTTTTCGGGATCACCTGATTTTAAAATTTTGGCAGCAATGGGCTCTACATCAGGCAGATTACTCATCAGCACGCGCTGCTTCACCGGCAATAAATTAGCCGGATGCATCGAGAAATGCCTTAAACCAAAACCAAGCAAGAGCCTCGTCAACTCTACGTCTCCAGCCATTTCGCCGCATACCGCGACAGGTATATTGGCGGCATTGGCCTGCTGGATGACGTTTGAGATCAGCATGAGCACGGCGGGGTGGAGTGGATCATATAAATGTGCAACGGTATCGTCGGTTCGATCAATTGCCAAGGTATATTGGATCAGGTCGTTAGTGCCAATCGAGAGAAAATCCAGGGTCTTCAAGAACATCGGTAATGCAATAGCGGCTGCGGGTATTTCAATCATTCCCCCGACCTGAATTTCAGCATTAAATTTTTTGCCTTCTGCTTTTAGCTGGGCTTTAGCGATATCCAAAGCCGCAATGGTTTGTCGTAATTCGGTGACCGAAACCAGCATGGGGATCAAAATTTTCACATTGCCGAACCGGGATGCTCGCAAAATCGCCCGCAGCTGGGTGTTGAATAGCTGGGGTTCTGACAAACAATAACGAATCGCCCGAAGTCCAAGGGCTGAGTGTGCTGTGCCAGGATCGGTGCCATCCAAAGTTTTATCCGCACCAATATCCAGTGTGCGAATCACCACTGGTTGTCCACGCATGCCTTCAGCGACTGTTTTGTACGCCGCAAACTGCTCCTCTTCGTCAGGCGTATCTTTACGGTTCATAAACAGGAATTCAGTGCGGAAAAGACCAATCCCTGTAGCGCCCGATTGTTTAACAGCGGCCAGGTCACTGGGAAGCTCAATATTGGCGTGCAGCTCGATTAACGCGCCATCCAGCGTTTCAGCAAGCGCCGTTTTGATCCTTGATAATTTTTGTCGCTCAATCTTCCACTGATTTTGTTTCAAGCGATACTCTGCGAGCACGGTTTCATCAGGGTCAATAATCACTACGCCCTGAGTGCCGTCAACAATAATCACTTCGTCTTCGCGCACTAATTCGCGCGCGGTATGCAGCGCAACAATCGCCGGAATGGCAAGGCTACGAGCAAGGATTGCGGTATGCGAGGTTGAGCCACCAACATCTGTTACAAAAGCGGCGACTTTATGATCTTTGAATAAAATGACATCAGCTGGCGACAGATCGTGCGCGACTAAAATCGTATCCTCGGCTCGTTCGCGTAATTTTTCTGGCACCACGCCGCCTTGGCCCGCCAATGCAGCAACAATGCGTTCAGCCACTTGCCGTACATCTGTTTTGCGCTCACGCAAATATTCGTCCTGTATATCTGCAAATTGTGCGAGCAGATCATCAAGTTGTAATTTCAATGCCCATTCTGCATTACAGGATTCGCGGGCAATAACCTCACGCGGAGTTTCCGTAAACGAAGGGTCTTCCAGAATCATGCGGTGAACAGTTAAAAATGCGGCCATATCAGCCGAAGCATCACCGCGTTGCGTTGCCTTTATTTCTTTTTCCAATGCATCCAGTTCAGTACGAACATTTTTAACGGCCTTATCGAAACGTTTAACCTCACGCGCAATAAACTCGTCCGGAATTTGATAGTGATCCACTTCGAGCGAAGCGCTGGTTACCAAATGCGCGTGGCCGATCGCAATGCCGCCAGAAACCCCTAAACCGTGCAAGGTAAAGGACACGCTATTCGCCCTCACCAAATTTATCGTTAATGAGCGCAACAACGGCTGCCAGTGCGGCTTCCTCATCGGTGCCATTTGCTTCCAGCTCAATCCGGGTGCCTTTACCGGCAGCCAACATCATGACGCCCATAATCGATTTGGCATTAACGCGCTTTCCTGCTTTTGTGATGAACACATCGGCCGAAAATTGTCCTGCTGTCTGAGTCAGCTTTGCTGAAGCGCGTGCGTGCAGGCCAAGTTTGTTGATGATTTCCGTATCTTGTTTGATCACGACAAAGCCCCTGATTTTTGTTGTGAGCAGGGTGTAGAAGGCATTGAAATAACGCCTTCTTTCGCGCCGCATAAGGTTTTTTCAATCAGCGCCTGCATCGGCAAGTCCCGGTAGGTCAGCGCTTTTACCAACATCGGTAAATTAATCCCTGACACGCCTTCCACAAATCCAGGATCCAGCAATCTACAGGCAATATTCGCCGGTGTAGCGCCAAAAATATCAGTCATAACCAGAACTCCATCGCCTTGATCCAGAAACCGGATCAAGTCTCGCCCCTGCGGCAAGATCGCATCGGGGTCATCATGGATAGTTACACCTAACTGGCGTAGGTATAAAGGACGTTTGCCTATCACGTGGGAGGCGCAGTGAATCAAGCTTTCACCCAGAGTGCCGTGGGCTACAATAAGAAGACCAATCATTATTTAGCGGCTCAAGAAATATCAAATGCTATTTTAACTGATGCGGCCAGTGACTGTATGTGTGAAGTAATGATTTTAGGCGGCGGCAGATGCCGCATGAATCTGCAGCGAAGGTTGCGGAGGGCATGTCCGTTCAACCGGAAAGACAATCCTGAACTCGGTGCCATGTGTCTCGACATGTTGTGAACTGGTAATTTCCAAGTGAGCGCCGTGGCGCAGCAGCACATGCTTCACGATCGCCAAGCCTAAACCCGTTCCGCCAGAAGCGCGCGAGCGACCGCGATCAACCCGATAAAAACGCTCAGTCAAGCGGGGTAAATGCTCGGCAGGAATGCCTTCACCATTGTCGCTCACCGAGAACATAGATGCCTCGTTTTGAGTTGACCAGCGCAAACTAATTTGCCCGCCAGCGGGCGTGTAGCGCACTGCGTTGGTGACTAAATTACTTAATGCGCTGGAAATTTCATCGCGATTGCCAATCAGCCAGCCAGTGTCACTTTCCAAAACAATTTTATGATGTCCTTGAGATAGATGCTGCGCATCCAAAGCAATGCCGGCAATTAGCTCTGGCATATTGATAGGCGCGGCCGTCAGACGATTTCGATTGTCCTCCAGCCGTGAAAGCGCCAGCAGATCATTTACCAATCGCTCCATGCGCAATGTTTGTGAACCCATATGCGCAAGTGATTTTTCAATGACCACAGGATTCGAATTGCCGGCAGCAGAAATGGTTTCCAAAAAGCCGAGCAGCACCGTTAACGGCGTACGCAGTTCATGCGAAACATTGGCAACGAAGTCACGGCGCATGGTTTCGAGTTGTTCACGCTCGGAGATGTCACGGGAGAGCAATAACATTTGCTCATCTCCGAACGATACCAGCTGCACACTTAAGGTTACATCAGTTGCCGATGATGAAGTTTTAGGCTGTGAAATTTTGAGCGTTAGTGGTTGTCCGAACTTGCGTGCGTTCAGATAATCAATAAATTCGGGATAGCGGATTAAATAAGTAATTGTTTGCATACGATCCCGACCCAGCGAAATCGACCAGTGCGCCTCCGCATTAGGGTTACACCAAACAATGTTGTACTGATTGTCAAGCATGACTGCCCCGTCAGGCAATGCCGAGGCAGCCTCCTGAAAACGATCAAGTGTTGTGGCGAGGGCCTGCTGGGCGGTGCGCTCCAGGCGAATCAGGCGGTAGAGATTTCCTAGTGTTTCGCCCCATACGCCAAAACCATCCGGCAAGGTAGCGGCCTTGGGATCATTCAGCCATTCTGAAAGCTGCGCTAATTTCCAGGCGTAATACCAAAAACATAGAAAAACTGTAAATGCACCGGCGATTCCGCCTGAAGTTGAACCCCAAATCATGCCAATCGCTGCGCCGAATATCAAACTCAATAAAGCAACGCGTGCCAGCGCAGTGAAGGTAATTCTGTGAACGGCTGACATAGCCATGAGCTTTAAAGAGATGAACGCAATAATTGATCGAGGGACAGCCTGATACTCATGTTGCTATGTTACGCCAACCTGTTGAGCGGATTGCAAGCTGTACATAGGAGACAACATGGGAGCCAACTGGAGGGGCCAATATGGGCGACAGGCGCAGGCTTGGCAAAAAGCGGGTTCCAACAACTTGAGCTATTCAAGCGCAAACCGGTAACCACTGCCACGCACAGTGTGAATGAGATTTTCGTGGCCGGAGGGAGTTAGTGCGGAGCGCAATCGGCGAATATGCACATCAACGGTACGCTCTTCAATAAAAACATGATCGCCCCAGACAAAATCAAGTAGCTGCGTACGCGAATAAACACGTTCTAAATGAGTCATAAAAAAGTGCAGTAAACGAAATTCGGTAGGGCCCATGCTGAGAGTTTTAGCGTTGCCGGATACCTTGTGTGAGGCTGGATCAAGTTTTAAGCCATGATATTCAATGACGTCCTGGGTTAATTCAGGTGCGCGGCGGCGTAATACAGCTTTAATCCGTGCCTCCAGTTCGCGTACTGAAAACGGCTTTACCATGTAGTCATCCGCGCCGGTTTCCAGACCTTTGAGCTTGTCTTCTTCCTCGCCTCGTGCCGTCAATAAAATAATTGGCAGGGTTTTAGTGCGAGAGTCACTACGCAAACGGCGCGCCATATCCAGTCCACTCATGCCTGGCAGCATCCAGTCTAGCAGTGCCAAATCGGGCAGCTCAATCTGAATGTGCTTCAAAGCATCTTCTGCGCTGTCGTGCGTCAATACGCGATAGCCGCTCATTTCAAGATTGATCTGAATGAGATCCTGAATTGCCGGTTCGTCTTCTACCACCATAATAGTCGGATTCATTTCATAGCCTCTTTTGTAGCGGTTTACTATTTATTAGCTCGCCCATCATATTTCAGCTTTGTGAAGGTTGTGTGACAGCTTTTAGGTTGGGATGCCATGATGCTCCGCTAAGTTGAATGTTGATTGCTTTGGCATTGCTCTTAAGTTCCCCATTCCCCATTTTCAGCGGATGACAACGATGGATGTCTCACCCCGATCGCCCATCTCCAAGTATCATGTCAAATCATTTAGATAGGCTTTTAATATGGCTGGCTTGACCCCTACCTCCCCGCGCCCGACTGAAATCAAGCTTCACCAAAAATCGCGCGAGCTTGAAATTACTTTTGATGACGGTAAACAATATCGCTTTTCATGCGAGCTTTTGCGAGTTTTTTCCCCGTCGGCCGAGGTGCGTGGGCACGGCCCGGGGCAGGAAGTGCTGCAAGTGGGCAAGAAAAATATAGATATCAGTGCGATTGAGCCAGTCGGATCTTATGCCGTCAAGCTGGTGTTTTCAGACGGTCACAACACTGGGCTTTATTCGTGGGACTACCTTTATGATTTGGGTGTCAAGCACGATAGTTATTGGCAAACCTACCTTGCTCGCATGCAGCAAGCGGGCGCTCGTAGAGAATAATTAGTGCTTGCATCTTGGAGTATCAGGTAAATGAGTAAAACTACCCATTTCGGTTTTCAGGAAGTGCCTGAAACAGAAAAATCTGCCAGAGTGCGTGAGGTTTTTGCATCAGTCGCGCCTAGTTACGACATCATGAATGATCTGATGTCTGGTGGAATGCATCGTCTTTGGAAAAAATTCACCGTTGACCTTGCCAATGTAAAGCCCGGTGAAAAAGTGCTGGATGTGGCCTCTGGTTCGGGAGATTTGGCGATGGCATTTGCCAAAGCCTCCGGCGCCGCTAATGTGTGGCAGACCGATATTAATGAAGCGATGCTCAAGGTCGGCCGTAATCGTCTGATCAATGCGGGACAGGCCACACTGAGCGTTCTTTGTGACGGCGAAAAGCTGCCCTTTACCAGCGAATCATTTGATCTTGTAACCGTTGCGTTCGGGTTGCGTAATATGACGCATAAAGAAATTGCGCTGGCTGAAATGACCCGGGTGCTTAAACCGGCTGGCCGTCTGTTGGTGCTGGAGTTTTCCAAAGTGCATGAATTGTTAAAAAAACCGTATGATCTTTACTCATTCAATTTGCTTCCGCTGATGGGTAAATATGTTGCAAAGGACGAGGCCAGTTATCGGTATCTAGCGGAATCCATTCGCATGCATCCTGATCAAGAAACGCTCAAAACTATGATGGAAACAGCGGGCCTGTCGCAAGTTGAATATTTCAACCTCACCGCCGGTGTGGTGGCGCTACATAAAGGGATCAAACTATGAAGTTGGCACAACAGCGGCAATTCAGATCAAAAACAACACTGGCAGCAATTGTTTCTGCATTAAGCATGACAGTGGCCTTGAGTGCAAGCGCTGCAGCGCCCGTACCAGAAGCTAAATCCGCTGCAAAACCTGTGACGATCAAGCCTGGCAAAATACATGAAAAATGCATGGTGCTGAACGCGGCGCAAACCCTTGAATATCAATTCGATGCAAGCGCAAAAGTTAATTTCAATCTGCACTACCACAAGGGCGATGCGATTTACTATCCCCTGAAAACAGACCGCACGCTTGGCGAAACCGGTTCTTATGAATCGCAAGTGCGTGAAGAATTTTGTTTAATGTGGGAAAACAAAACCTCAGCTGAGGTTACGCTGAACTACAGCTATAAAGTCCGCAAATAAGAAGCAATTCCACGTATATGAATTTCACTGCGTGTCGGCTTTGCAGCGGACGCAAGCAGACCGCATCAAAGGCGGGACTAAATTCACGTGTTGAATTTTGTTTAGCGACGGCGGTCTCATCGGTGTTGGTCATCCAATATTTATCAGAGGCAATATGAAATATTTTATCGTGAGCGTCATGATCGCCATAGTCGCGATGGCTGTAACCGTTAAGGCCGACGCGAAACAGCGTCTCGGCGGTGCTAAGTCAACGGGTATGCAGCGTGAATCAGTGCAAAAAGACGCAGGCACAGCGCCTAGATCCAACACGGCCAATCCATCTACCCCTCCATCACAAGCGTCTCCGGCAAGCTCCGCCGCCGGTGCCGCGGCCATGCCCGCAAAGCCCGGCATGAGCCGTTGGCTGGGCCCACTGGCCGGTTTGGCAGCCGGTGGGTTGCTGGCATCCATGTTGATGGGTCATGGGTTTGACGGCATCAAATTCATGGACATTGCGCTGATTGCGATGCTGGCGTTTGGTGGATTTATGCTGTTCCGTTTGTTCATGCGGAAGCGGGCAGAGCAAAATGGCGGCAACAGTAACAGCGGCGAGGTAAACGTCATACCCTATGCGCCTTCACCATCCATGTCCGCAGCGGCATCGCGCACGGCTTTTGGTGCGTTAGCGATGCCAGACGCGAGTGGCGGTCGTTTGGTTGCGCCCGAAATTGGCAGTCGCCTTGTCGGTAGCGCTTCGATGGCTGAAATCGAATCTGCCACCGCGAATCCACGTATTCCTGCCGATTTTGAGATCGCCCCATTTGAGCGCCAGGCGCACGCTGCTTTTATTCGTCTGCAAGCCGCCAATGACGCCAAAGATATGGCCGATATCCGCGATTTTACGACCCCTGAAATGTATGCCGAGCTAACGCTGCAAATCCAGGAGCGCGGCAATGCTGCCCAGATCACAGAGGTGGTTACGCTGGTGGTGCAGGTGCTCGAAGTGGCGACCGAAAGCGATCGCGCGATCGCCAGCGTACGCTACACCGGTACGATTCGCGAAGAAAAGAGTGCACCCCCCGAAGCGTTTGACGAAGTTTGGAATGTGGTGAAAAATCTGCTGGATGCTAAATCGACTTGGCGTCTGGCCGGTATTCAACAGCTCGCTTGATTTATATCGTTGAATTACAACTTTGAACCCCGCAAATTTCTCGATCATCAAATTATTTAATCGCGTGTTGTCGGACTACCCGATGGCACGTGAGCGTCTTAGTTCGCACAAAGGCAAAACTGTTTCTGCACAAGTGGGGCCCATCGGTGAAGCGGTCACGCTGATGCGGGTGACGGCGGCAGGCGAAATGGAAATGGTGGGCGAAGGTGCCGCAAATAAACATGGCCGGAATGGCCAGGACGGCCAAAGTGCCTCAATCGCCGCGCCAGACGTGGCTTTTACGATTCCGTTAAAGCTAATTCCGCGCTTGCTGCGAGATGATGACAGCGCGTTTTCAGAAATCTCGTTCAACGGTGATAGTGAATTTGTTGCCACGCTGTCGACCATTGGCCGCAATATGGAATGGGATGTAGAACAAGATTTAAGTACGCTTGTGGGTGACATTGCTGCGCACCGCATCGTAGGCACGGTGAAATCGCTGGGCACATGGCAGCAAGATGCAACTACGCGCCTCAATGAAAACATGATTGAATATTTGACTGAAGAAAAGCGCGCTTTTATTACGCATCAGGCGCTGGAATCGCTGGCGCTCACCAACGAAACGCTTCGTGACGACGTGGCGCGTCTCGAAGCCAGAATCGAGGCAAAGATTAAAGCGCGTATCAACGCCAAACTTAACAAGTTGTCTGATTCAGCTTAAGCTGATTTGCGTAACGCGGCTATTTAAAATTCAGACTTGTGAATAAGCCCCGTCCCTCTGGACCTTCTGTCCCTCCGGCCCCCCCGGTCCTTCTGGTTCCCTTGGCCCCACCGCCAATCAAGAGCCTTCCTCGCCGCCTAGTCAGCGCCCTGATCGCTGTGCCGGCAGCGCTTTGGATTTTCCTTGAGGAGTGGCTATGGGATTCGATGCTCGTGTTCATGGCGTGGTTAGCACTTCTGCCACCCATACGCTGGCTGGAGCGCCAAATATCGAGGCTGCCGCCCTATGCCGCGCTCATTGCCTTTGTGATTCCCGCCGCGGTTTTATTACCGTTCAAGCTGGCTGCGTTTTGGCTAATCGCGCACGGCCAGAGCATGCTCGGTGCAGCAGTGTTCATTATGGCCAAAATCATTGGCACCGCTTTTTTAGCGCGCATTTTTTCGCTTACCCGAAAATCCCTTATGACGATTGGCTGGTTTGCGTGTGCTTACAACATCATTAACGCCTGGAAAGAGCGACTTTACGCCTATGTACGCGCGCTACCCGCCTATCAGCGAATGAGGGCACTACTGCGCGCGGTGAAGGCGCGGATAAAGTCATGGTGGCGCAGCCTGTTTGACACCCAAATTTAGGCCCGTTGGTAAAGGCCCAGAAATTTTCTGCGCATTCCCGATCAGCTCTTGTGATAAGGTGCATTTTAAACATGCATACAAACTTCGACTGATCGAGTCTATTCGCCAAATACGTATATTTTTATGCGCACCATTGGGAAGTTGTTTGATAAAAACCCGTTCTAAATTGCAGCATTCATGCGCCTTTTTCGATTTCTAAAAATATCCTCCGTTATTATTCGCTATGGGCTTGATGAATTTCTGCCGACAGGATACTCACGCACGCTCATCGGCGGTATTTTTTTTTGGCGCTCTTTTAATGAGCCGCGCGGCGTAAGGCTGCGGCTGGCATTGGAAAAGCTGGGGCCGATCTTTATAAAATTTGGTCAGCTGCTATCGACTCGACCTGATCTGGTGCCGTCTGATATTGCGATAGCGCTGGCCAAGCTGCAGGACCAAGTGCCGCCGTTTGCATCCGAAATGGTGATCAAAACGCTAAACCGCGTTTACCAGCAACCTTATCAGGATGTGTTTTCCGAATTTGAGCTGACGCCTGTCGCCAGCGCATCCATTGCGCAGGTACATTTTGGGGTGCTGGCCAAGGGCAAATTTCAGGGCCGCGAAGTCGCCGTAAAAATACTCAGGCCCAATATTCGCGAGACAATCGATCATGATATTGCGCTTCTGTATGTCGTTGCTGATTTGGTTGAGGCGACCTTTAAGGACGGTAATCGACTCAGATCAAAAGAGGTGGTCGCCGAGTTTGAAAATGCGATTCATGACGAGCTCGATCTGGTTCGTGAAGCCTCAAATGCGTCCACCCTGAGACGTAATTTTGCTGACGGCACGCTACTCTATGTGCCCGAGGTATATTTTGATTACACCCACCGGGAAGTGATGGTAATGGAGCGCATTGATGCGATTCCCGTAAATGATATTGCCCAGATCAAGGCCCACAATATCGATATTCAACGTCTTGCGGTTGATGGGGTAAAGATTTTTTTTACACAGGTTTTTCGCGATGGTTTTTTCCACGCTGATATGCATCCCGGCAATATTTTTGTTGGTCGAAACGGGATTTATTCAGGGGTGGATTTTGGCATCATGGGATCATTGTCAGACGCGGATAAGACCTACCTTGCTCGCAATTTTGCAGCATTTTTTGCGCGTGATTATAAAGAAGTTGCCATAGCGCATTTGGATGCGGGCTGGGCGCCTAAAAATACCCGTGTGGATGAGCTTGAAGGGGCGATTCGGGCAGTATGCGAGCCAATTTTTGACAAGCCTTTGAATGAAATTTATTTTGGTAATGTTCTGTTGCGCTTGTTCGAAGTTTCTCGTCGTTTCCGGATGGAGATCCAGCCGCAGTTAGTGTTGCTGCAAAAAACTTTATTGCAAGTCGAAGGTCTGGGACGCCAACTATATCCCGAGCTAGATTTGCGGCCTATCGCGCAACCGATTTTGCAGCGCTGGATGTCGGAGCAGGTTGGGTTTCGAGGGCTCGTCAGGCAGCTGCGTAAAGAAGGCGTGCAATGGACTGCAACCATGCCGCAGTTACCGCGCCTGATTCACCGAGCCTTGGAAGCAAACCCTAGCGAGCGTCTGGTCGATATTGAACGCGCTATTAACCGCGTTGAGCGCACCCAACGGTTTCAAACCACCGTGTTAATGGCGTTAATAGCGTTGCTAAGCCTAGTGGCGTGTGGGTATTTGTATCTGCTGTTTTTCTATCCTTTTTAGTTTGTTGGCGCAGTGCCCCGGCTTACGCGCGTTATCGGCCTGACTGTGTGGATCGCGATGGCGATCAAGGCCGCTGAATATCGCTCAAAGCCGCATGATTTGTTACACTTTATTTTATTTTCATTCAATGATAATTGAGCCTTTGCTTCACAAGCATTCCACTTAATTCTAATTTCAAGGATTGCGCTAGATGACTACCTTGCTGGGTTTAGTCGTACTCTATCTTTTAGGCACATTGGCCATTGGTCTTTATGCCGGATCAAAAGTCAAAACGGCTACTGATTTTGCGCTTGCGGGGCGCAGTTTGCCGTTGGTGATGATTGTCACCACCACTTTTGCTACCTGGTTTGGCGCCGAAACCGTGTTAGGCATTAGCGCCAAATTTGTTCAAGGTGGACTGAACAATGTGGTGGAAGATCCATTCGGCGCTTCTATGTGTTTGGTATTTGTGGGCCTGTTTTTTGCGGCCAAGCTATATCGCATGACGCTCATGACGATAGGCGATTTTTATCGAAAGCGTTACGGCAAAACCGTTGAAATTTTTTGCTCGCTCGCCATTATCTGTTCTTATTTAGGCTGGGTTGCCGCTCAGGTTACCGCGCTGGGCCTGGTGTTTAACGTGGTTTCGGCGGGCGCTATCTCAACAGACACCGGCATGGTGATAGGCACCTTGGCCGTACTCGCTTACGTTATTTTCGGCGGCATGCTTGCAATTGCTTGGACTGATTTTATACAGATGATTGTGCTGGTCATCGGACTTAGCATCATTGCGGTAATGGCGGGCAACCTTGCGGGCGGAGCAGATAAAGTGCTGGTGCTGGCCCAGACCAATGAATGGTTTAAATTTTTTCCGGCGCCGAAGTTGCATGATGCTTTATTCTTTTTTGCCGCGGCTATCACCATGATGTTGGGCTCGATCCCGCAGCAGGATATTTTCCAGCGCGTGATGGCCGCAAAAGACGCCAAGACAGCGTCGCGCGGGGCGATTATTGGCGGGCTCTCATATCTGGCGTTTGCATTTGTGCCGATGTTTATCGTCGCCTGCGCGGTGCTGATCATGCCGGACGAGACCAAGGCGCTGCTGGCGACCGATCCTCAAAAAATTCTGCCCACGTTAATTCTTAATCACATGCCATTTTTTGCACAGGTGATATTTTTTGGCGCGCTTTTATCGGCGATCAAATCGACCGCATCAGCCACCTTGCTCGCGCCCTCAACCAGCTTTGTCGAAAATATTTATAAAAACATGCGCCCGGGTTTGACCGACAATCAGGAGCTGTTCGCGTTCCGCGTCACCTTGGCCATCTTTACCGGCTGTGTGTTGGCCTACGCGATCATCATGAAAGGCACCCCGATTTATGAAATGGTGTCGATGGCGTATCAAATTACGCTAGTGGGCGCGCTCATGCCGCTGGTATGCGGCCTTTACTGGAAACGTGCCACTCGTCAAGGGGCGCTTGCCTCCATCGTATTGGGGATGATGACGTGGTTAATTTTTCTGGTGACGCCGCTGGGCGCTGATTTCCCGGCGCAGCTTGCGGGCGTCGTCATGGCGGCGATTGGCATCGTTGCGGGTTCTTTGCTGACGAAGCCGCATACACATCATGCGCACCCCGACGGCCATCCCGATGCCGCCCATCCCCAAGCTCGCGGCCATCATGAGAGCATGCATAGCCACGCAGACTAGCCCCTTGCAATCGCACGGTAAAAAACGGCGCAGACAATGCGCCGTTTGCGTTTTGGTCTTTTGTATATCGCGCCATGACTTGTCCGCGGCTTGCACAAGGCTTGCCCGACCGTTGAAACAGCATCGCTATCGACGCCTCAGCCAGCATTTTTTGCGTTTCGTCGCAACCTGTTTGAGCCGGCCGCGGCATTTCAATAAAGTGAATTCATCAAACAACGCAAGCGCAAGCCTAATCGCAATCATTTAGCCATCCGATGCAAATGTCGGGGCAAACAAAAATCTGGAGATCCACATGAAAACCAAATTCAAAACCACTATTAAAAATCAACCTGCCGCTATCGCGCTGCTGGTCTGCGTAAGCTTCATTGCCACCTTGGCGATGACCGCATCTGCAGAAATGAACACCGATCACCCAGCGTCTTATCACGCAACAACCCACGCAACACCTTTAGTAAAAATGGAAACAATCAACGTCAACGCCAGCCGTATGCCGACTGAAAAAATGGCAACCATCGTCGTTAGTGTGCCTCGCCTAGCGCATGTCTCAGTTGCCCGCACCGCAGAATTGAATACCCAACCGTCAATGTAGCTCCCAATTTTTAATTCTCCGTTGTACGTTGTAACCCGGTCGACGCTTTAATCGACCATTTGCCTGGGCCAATATCGGCCCAGGCATTTTTTTGAATTTTTTTGAACATAAGCGCCTGATATTTTTAAGCCACATTGTAGTCATGCGGTTTTCATATTTGGCGCGCAAAATTTTTAACTGATGAAACTCAAGTCATCCAGTCATCCATTTATCTATTAACGCCGGCATAAAAAGTAACAACGGCAAGATGAAGCGTGCTTGTCCACTCATAACCAGATGCAATCAAAGCAGCAAAAATAACGAAAGTGTTATATGACAATATTGGGATTAGGTGCAGTTGCAATCCTTGCCGGGGGAGGCTTGATCATATTGGTCGCCATGATTTTGATGGCGATCACCAGCAGAACAAGCCGACTCCTGGCGCAATTAAAACCAAGCATGCGTGCTGAGACAGAGGTTGTTGACAGCGCCGCTCCGCATTGCTCAAAAATAATGGCGCTCACCGCCCATAGCGTGGAGGCAGTCAGATCGCCTTACCCACACATCGTTCCCGGTTTAGCCACACGCCGTCCAGGCTTATCGCCACGCTGGAAGGATCCGCATCGAGTACATGCTGGCTAAGCGGATAGCGTCAATGGTCTAGCGGCGCGCTTTAATTTGTTTGAAAAATAGCTTGGCCCCGCTGCCACGCCGCGATACCGCTAGCGAAAATGAAAGTTTTTAAAACCCTAGCATTGGCGAGGTTCTTGCCGGCATTTTGGCTAAAAAGCCGCGCCAGTGCTAGAGTTTGATGGAAGTCGGCCAAGCTGCCATTTTTAAAATTACGGCGCGACGATATGTATATGAGCACATTGAGCGGTTACGTCAAGGGATTGGGGGCGAATTAAAACTTGTCGCCTCGTTTCCGCAGCTGAAGTCCAGGCACGTCCTTTTTGAAGCCGCGTAACCTATAGAGATGCACAAACTAAATCGGCGCGCAGTACCAAGAGCACGCTTGTCAATCGCGCTGTCAGACAGTATCCCCGCCACACCGTAGCCCCATCACATGCACCACTCTTCATGGTTGAAATACCGCGTTTCGTCTTTTAGCGCATAAAAATAGCTGACTTCAGCGTTATGCTTTGCGCATGATGAATTTATTCCAGCTGTTTCGCGGGATCAGCTTAAAACGGGTGCTGATTTCTCTTTTGCTGACGACCGTTGGCACCGCGATTGTGATGCCGTATTTCGGGCGCAATGTTAGTTTTGCGGATTTATGGTTGCGGATGCTGGTGGTGGCGATCGTGATGCTAGTGGCGCTAACGGTGGCCGGCAATCTGCCGTTGCAACGCTTCAAGCTTCCGGCCTGGTTCAAGCGCGAGCATGCACAACTGATTGCGCTAATGCTGGCGGCATTTTTCGGCACGATCCTATCCGGCTTGTTGATTGGCCGTTCGCTAACGCAAATGTTTACCGTCGAGGGCATGTTCTGGGGCGTGGTGTTTTTTACGGCTACCGGCATCACCGTCGGGATTGTGGCGGCCATGCTGCTGGTCTATCGCGAACGTGAAGCGCGTGCCCACGCCAATCTGAAAACCTCTGAGTCGACCCGCTATCAGCTCGAAAAACAGGTGCTTGAGGCGCGCTTGAAATTGATGCAGGCGCAAATCGAGCCGCATTTTTTATTCAATACGCTGGCTAATGTTCAACATCTGGTTGAAACCAATCCGCCGCTTGCCGGGCGCACGCTTGAAAGCCTGATCGCTTATCTGCGCGCTGCTCTCCCACAGATGCGCGAAGATGGCACCACGTTGGGTCGTGAGGTCAACCTGGCGCGGGCATACCTTGATATTCAGCAACTGCGGATGGGTTCGCGTATGCAGTTTTCAATTGAGGTGGCAGATGCACCGGCTGGCGCAGTATTCCCGCCGATGATGCTACTTACCCTGGTGGAAAATGCCATTAAACACGGCCTTGATCCGCTGCAGCAAGGCGGCGCTATCCATATCTCGGCCGCGCTGGATGATGGCGTATTAACGGTCAGCGTAGCCGATACCGGCCAAGGATTGCTGGAAGCAAGCGGTATCGGCGTGGGCCTCGTCAACATCCGCGAGCGCTTAGCGGCCTTATACGGAAAAACTGCCGGCCTGGCGCTGGAAGAAAATGTGCCTAGCGGTGTCGTGGCGCGGATTTCGGTTCCTTTCCACACCAGCGCCCGTGCCTGTGCTGCGATCGAAGATTTCCAAGCCCGTGAAGTGCAAGGGTAATCCCGATGCCGACCGCGCTAATTGCCGATGATGAGCCCTTGCTGCGCGAGCAAATCAAGCTGCGCCTTGCCAAGCTATGGCCTGAATTAACCATCGTCGCTGAAGCAACCAATGGGGCCGAAGCGCATAGTCAATATGAGAACCTTGAGCCCGATATTGTGTTCCTCGATATTCATATGCCGGTGATGAACGGCCTTGATGCAGCCCGTTTGATGGTGAGCGGTCGTGAGCGAGAGCGTCGCGTACAGATCGTTTTTATTACGGCTTTTGATACCCATGCGGTCGAAGCATTTGAGCGTGGCGCGATTGATTATGTGCTGAAACCGTTTAACGAAACACGTTTGGCCGAGACCATTGACAGGCTCAAGAACCGCATCCAGAGCGCTTCTTCAGGCATATCGCCAGGCGTGGGCGCAGTCGAACAGCAACCTTATTCCGCGGGCGACGAGGCCGCTAAATTAAGGTTGATCTTGCGCCAGCTTGACGTTCAAATTGCCCAAATCAAACCCGGCACTGCCTATCTGCAATGGATTAAGGCCAGCGTCGGACAAACGGTGCGGTTGATTCCGATCGGTGATGTGGTTTATTTCCAGTCGGATGAAAAATACACCCGCGTCGTGCTGGAAGACGGTGAAGTTTTGATCCGCAAACCAATTAAAGAATTGATTGAAGAGCTTGATCCGGATCGCTTCTGGCAAATTCACCGTGCCACCATCGTTAATATCCACGCGATTGCGGGCGTGGTGCGCGGGCTGCGCGATCAGGCTGATTTAAAACTCAACAATCGTGCTGAAACCTTAACCGTGAGTCGTAACTACACCCATCTGTTCAAGCAAATGTGAGCTAGCCTGGCCGCTGGCTTCTTGCCCTTGGCCGCGCCAGAGTAACATCCGCGCCGCCTGCATTCCGTGCCGTCATTTCTGCAAATCAGCTTTACGCGCTTGAGTGGGCGTCGTTGCCCCGTTATTCTGGCGTTAAGTCAAGAAGCGGTCAGTCAATTGCACGCGACATCACGTAAACTGAAAAAAACGGAAATCAATATGTTCAAAGCGATCGGCACGTTCATTTATAAAACACCTTGGTGGGCCATGATCCTGCTGGTGTTTTCTGTGCTGCTGTTTTTGGTGGTGTTCGCCACTCCGTTCCAGCTTATTCGGTTGTCAGAAAGCGGCGCGACCGTTGAGCAGCGGCGAGCCATTAAAAAAGAAATTGATTCTGCGGTAGGCGATTCTGCGCTCGGTGTTGCTGAAGGGATTGTTGCAACCATGCGCGAGCGCGCCTATGATCCGGTGCGCCGCGCCGAGCTGGATCGCGCCAAAGATGAAATCGCGCGCGCCCGCCAGGAAATTTTCAAGGCACAGAAGAGTGTCTCAAAAGCGGTTGAGGGGGCAGCCGCAGATGCGGGTGAAGCGGCCCGTGAAACTGCGCGAGAAGTAGCCGCAGCCGCCATTGAAAGTGCTAAAGAAGCCGCCCAAACAGCATTGGATGGGGCCCGCGAAAGCCGCGAAACGATTGAAGAAGCGCGGCGTGATGTCGAGGCCTCACTCAAATCAGCCGGTGTCAAATCACCCGAAGCGCTGAAGTCGCTTGACGCGCAAATTACGGCGGCCAAGGCACAGGAAACCGCCGCCAAAAAAGCCCTTGACGCACTGAAAAGCACTGCGTCGGGCGATATAACATTCAGCCTTGGCTCTGATGGACTACAGTCTAAGGATAAAAAAGGCGTCTCGTCTGCGGGTGTTGTTGCTGCTCCGCCCACCCCACCCACTGTGTCGCCTCAATCCAACGCGCCCTCGTTAGTGCAGCCAACGCCACCACCAACGCCGCTGTTACCGTTGCTACCTGACGCGGTGCGCAACGATATTCACGCCAAGGTGGCGGCTGATGTAAAGCGTATTGGTGTGGGCTCGATATTGATTCTGATTTTTATCCCGGTCTTTATTATGTTGCTGATTGCAAAATATTTTATTGATCGCTCACGCCGCGCGACAGCTTACGCTGAGACGCAGACGCGGGAAGCCGAATATCAAAGTGCGAACCGTCAGATCGTGGAAGCACGGCTGCAAGCGCTGCAAGCACAGGTAGAGCCGCATTTTCTTTACAATACGCTGGCAAATGTGCAGGCGCTAACCGAAGTAGATCCGCCCCAGGCCACCAAAATGGTCGGCCATTTGATTCAATATTTACGTGCCGCGCTGCCCAAAATGCGCGAGACCACGTCCACTGTGGGGCAAGAGGTGGAGCTAGCGCGGGCGTATCTAAATATTCTTAAAATGCGTATGGGCGAACGGCTCGAATTCGAGATCGCGGTGCCCACCGAGCTGGAGAGTATTCCGTTCCCGCCCTTGATGTTGCCGTCGCTGGTTGAAAATGCGATCAAGCACGGGCTTGAGCCACAACGTGAAGGCGGACGCATCGATGTTATTGCCGAAAAAATAGGCGAGGGTGCGGGCAGCATGATTCGACTCATCGTTAAAGATACCGGTCGCGGCTTGAGCGATGCTCCTACCCAAGCGGGCAGCGGTGTGGGCCTTTCCAATATCCGTGAACGCTTGCAAGGCCTGTTTGGCGATCAAGCTAGGCTTATCCTAGAGTCCAACTCACCTGAAGGTGTCGTCGCCACCATTGAGGTACCTGCAGCGCCTACTGCATCCTTTAATGCTACCTTTAACGGGACAGGCGGCTCGCCTCGGACCCTGCTGGGTAGCGCGCCATCCAAACTATCCCAGCCTGCGCCAACCGGCTTTGCCGCCCGCACCTGGTGGATCGCACGCAAAACCCACAGTGTATGGCTGCGCGTATTAACTATCGCGTTTGTGGGCGCCATGATATTGCTGGGGGTGTTTTTAGTGCTGGGCCTGATTGGCATGGCCACGGGCATGATGCCGTTCCAATTTTTGGATTTTGATCTCAGCGGTGTGGAAGGGATGGCGTTGGGCTCGGTTGCGCTGCTGGCAACATTTTGTTTGTTAGTGCTGGTGGCCATTATATTGACGGTATTGGCATACGGCCTTGGGGTGCTATTTGTCGTACTCCTGATCGGCATTCCCATCATTATTTTAATTTCCATGATGCCGGCACTTTCACCGTTTATCCTGCTGGGGCTGCTGATTTGGTGGATAGTGAAACGTAACCAAAAAAATCGCCCAACCAATCAGCCCAGCGCCAACCTGACGCGACCTCTGTAAACTAAGTGAATATTTAAACTGAATAAATTGGGCTACTAGCATGAACCTCACCGCAATCATTGCCGAAGATGAACCCATCCTTCGCGCGCAACTTAAAACCAAACTCACCAAACTCTGGCCCGAGCTCAAGATTCTTGCGGATGTGGGCGATGGCGAGGCCGCGCTGGAAGCGATAGCCGAGCATCAGCCCACGCTCGCATTCCTCGATATTCAGATGCCCGAAATGACCGGCATTGAAGTCGCCAAAAGTCTTTCACAAAATCGCGACCTCAAATGTCATATCGTGTTTGTAACAGCTTTCGATCAATACGCGGTTGAAGCCTTTGATACCGGCGCGATTGATTATGTGTTGAAGCCCTATACCGATGAGCGCCTGCTGGCAGCCGTAAATCGCCTGAAGGAGCGCCTGAGTGCGGTCCCGGCGCAGCCGCAAAACCTGGAAGCGCTGGTGCAACACCTTGCCGCCAAGCTGAACCAAGGGGCTGAAAAATTAAAGTGGATCAAAGCTAATATTGGTTCAAATTTGCGTTTGATTCCGGTTGATGATGTGCTGTTTTTTCAGTCAGATGAAAAATACACATTGGTCGCGACCAAAGAGTTTGATGCACTCATCAAGACGCCGATTAAAGAATTACTCGATGGTTTGGACGCTGAAAAATTCTGGCAAGTACATCGCTCGACAGTCGTAAACGCAACCGCGATAGAAGCCGTCACCCGCGACTTTCGCGGACAAGCCACGGTCAAGGTAAAAGGCCGCAAAGAAAACCTCACCGTTTCCCGCCCGTTTTCGCATTTGTTTAAGCAGATGTAAGCTGCGCTCCAAGTCCGGCAGATGTAGGCTGTAATTCATCTCAGGTAGCTATGGTCTCATCGCCCAAATTTTTGCTTCATGGCTGTCTTTTCTGCCTCGTCGCAATGATATTTGCTCAGCATCGTCAAACCGGCATACTGATCAAATAATTATTAAGCGGCGAAAGAATTCTGACGTGAAAAAAATTCCCTGGCGGTTTTATATCGCACTATTTCTCACGGGCGGTCTGACTATCGGCATTGTGGTGAGTTCAGCCAGCCGTGCTGCCCATCAATCGCCCGTCATCGGCATTTTGGCAAGCTTATCAACAGCTGTCTTGTTTGTGCTGCTCATTACGCTAACCTACCGCCGCGCCATGCAAAAGCGCGATCCTAACTTTACCCTGGCCGACGCGTCAGCACGCTGCAATGCTACGTTCTCGTTGCCCGTATCAAGCGACGATGCATTCGATTTATGTACTACTGCGCTGGCTTATCTCCCCGGATTTTATGCGCAGAAATCTTCCCGGGCAGAATTTAAAATTGAGGGCATTACCGGCGGTGCAGGCATGGGTTATTTTGCGTTCGGCTCACCCGGCGAACGAATTACGGTGAGCATCAAAAGCCGCGGCTCCGGCCAATCAGAAGCTTTTGTAGAAAGCAAACCCGGCACACTTTTCATCGTGCTCGATTACGGGAAAAATCGCGAGAATCTCAACACCATTTCCAAGCGCATCAATGAACAAATTAAGCACCGCTTCGAGGTGCAGCGCGCATTGACCGAGGCAAAACTCAGCGCCCTCGAAGCGCATATTGAGCCACATTTTTTGTACAACACCTTGGCCAACGCACAGTTACTGACGCGCAGTGACCCTACACGCGCCGATGAAATGCTCGGCAATCACATTACCTATTTACGCTCATCGCTGCCGCAATCCGACGGCGCGGGCTCTATCCTCGGCTCTACCCTGGACCGTGAAATTGAGCGCTCAACGGCGTATCTGGAAATCCTCAAAATTCGCATGGGTGCGCGGCTTAACGTCTGCGTCAATTTGCCTGAAAGCCTTGCTGGGTGCGGCTTTCCAGCCATGATGATCCAAACCCTGGTTGAAAATGCGATTAAACATGGCATTGAACCCAAACTCAGCGGCGGAACTATCTTAATTGAAGCGACACAGCATGACGGATGGCTGAAATTGAAGGTCACGGACGACGATTTGGGCCTGCGCGAAAATACCTCGGGTACCGGCTTGGGGATTAAAAATATTCGGGATCGACTAAAGCTGAGCTTTGATAACCAAGCCACCTTTAGCCTTGCGCCACATTTGCCGAATGGGATGGCGGCCACCATCGCGATTCCGCTCAGTCACTACCAACCCGAGCAAAAATAACGGGCATGCAAAATAACCCCACCGCCATCATTGCCGAAGATGAAGGGCTATTGAGAAATGAGCTCTCCTCCCAGCTCAATAAAATTTGGCCCGAACTAAATATCGTGGCCCTCGCTGAAAATGGCCCAGCCGCGCTTGAAGAAATCGCCGTGCACAAGCCGGATATCGCGTTTCTCGATATCCGTATGCCTGGTTTAACCGGGCTCCACGTGGCGGCCGCGCTGAAAGACTGCTCACCGCTTACGCACATTGTTTTTGTAACGGCTTATCAGCAATATGCGATTGATGCTTTTGAAAAAAGCGCCGTCGATTACCTGCTCAAACTCATCCAGCCAGAGCGTCTCGCCGCCACTGTAGCTCGGCTTAAAACCGTCAGCCAGACGCCAAACTCAAGCGCAGGCGGGCCTTTAAGGGCAAATCTTGATGCTGTTGGCAAGTTATTGGTGCAACTAAAATTGAAAATGGATGCCGACACCGCACGTGAACCGATAGCCTGGATCACGGCAGGGGCCGGCAAAGATACAAGACTCATCATGATTGATGATGTCGCCTATTTTCAGGCCGACAGTAAATATACGGTGGTGATGACAGCCGACGGTGAAGCGCTTATTCGTACTCCCATAATAGAGCTGTTGGATCGGCTCAATGCTGCTCACTTTAAACAAATTCACCGGGCCACGATTGTAAATTTACGCGCCATTAAAACGGTTTCGCGTGACGATAGCGGCAAAGGTATGATTAAACTCAAAGCCCGACCAGAAACGCTGTCAATAAGCCAACCGTTTATGCATTTATTTCGGAATATGTAAAATGGGTTATGTCAAAATAAGCCGTCTTACGAAGATTATTTGAAATATACCCTAGGCCATTTATCCCGGAAACAAACAGCATGATCTACAAACTCGGTAATAAAACACCACAACTCAGAGGCAATAATTATATTGCGCCTAACGCCACGGTGATTGGCGACGTGGTGATGGAAAAAAACGCCAACGTCTGGTGGAATGTAACGATTCGAGGAGACAACGACACCATCACCTTGGGCGAGAACGTGAATATTCAGGATGGTGCAGTTCTGCATACGGATGAAGGGGTGAAGTTGACCCTGGCTGCAGACGTCAGCGTGGGCCACATGGCGATGCTACATGGCTGCACGGTGGGCGAAGGCTCGCTGATTGGAATCAAGGCCGTGGTGTTAAACGGCGCCGTCATTGGCCGCGAGTGTTTGATCGGTGCGAACGCGCTGATTCCGGAAGGTAGAGTCATTCCTGATCGTTCGTTGGTGGTGGGTTCTCCTGGACGGGTAGTGCGCACGCTCTCAGACGACGATGCAAAAATGCTGCGCGGCATTGCGCAGCACTATGTGGACAACGCGGCGCGTTACGCCCAGACTTTACAGTCCATCGCGACAGCATGAAGCCGCGTTGCAACATGTAATCAAAATTAGCCACCTTGAACGACATTTAATGCCGCGTCCGACAGATCAATCCGGCACCTACCGCGCCTACAATCCGGCGTGGCCGCCGTCCCAGCCTGCGCCGTGGCGCGCGGGACGTGGTGCACTTCTGCTCTATACCTTGGTGATTCTCTATGCGAGCCTGAATCCGTTTATTGGTTGGCGTAAACCAGAGGTTTTCACGTTACTTTTCTGGCCTAAATACATCACGGCGTTCGATATTGTGCTCAATGTTTTAGCCTATGCGCCGCTCGGAGTTTTGTGCGCGTCGCTATTCATCGCTTTCACCGGCCGCCGCGACCAACCCCGGCCATTACCATGGCAACAGAAAAATACGCGAGCGCTGGCATGGCGAGCTTGGCTGCTGGCGGTGCTGGCGGCAGGTGTTTTATCGGCGGCGATAGAAACTGCGCAAGCGTTTTTACCGAGCCGGGTTTGTTCGCCTGTTGATTGGCTGTCAAATGTATTCGGTGCCCTGCTCGGCGCGACATTTATGGTTGCGCATCCGGGCCGTGTGCTGCTGGAAAAAGTAGAACGCTGGCGCTATCGGCATTTTGCGTCGGGTAACTGGATTGATTGGGGGCTATTGTTACTGGGGTTGTGGTTATTCGCGCAATTAAACCCGGCAATCCCATTTTTCGAAGCAGGCAATGTTGTCAATCAACTTGTATCCGGTGAAAAGCCGCATCCCTACGATCCGCTGTATTTATTGCCGCAGGCCGTGGGAATCGCCCTTAATGTGTGTGGTTTTGTCCTCTTTATTACGGTGTTGCTTCATCCGGCAAAACGGGTTTGGGCGAATGTGTGGGTAGTGCTGTTGCTGGGATTGGTCGCAAAAGTATCTATGGCCTCACTGATGTTAAAAGCGCCTCTGATGATTGCATGGATGGGGCCTGGCACCGTCATCGGCTTGACCTCGGGGCTATTACTGGCAATACTTTTTTCAGGCGTGAAATATCATTGGCGCGTGTTTGGCGCAACCTTGTTTGTGTTCGCGGGCGGGGTGATGGCGAAAATTTCAAGCGTCTACAACGCCTTCGATGAAACCCTGCGCTTGTTTGATTGGCCGTATGGGCAATTAGTCAATTTTGCGAGCCTCACCCACTGGGTGAGTGAGATATGGCCGCTGCTGGCGTTTTTATTTTTGGCGATGGTTTTTGTGAAACATCGTCGGGGCGACTAAGATAGCAATTTCTAGGCCGGTAACTTTATCTTTACCTTTCCGCACGACAAACCAGGATGAACAGGCAAACAATGGGCTACTACCAACACCATGTTTTTTTCTGCGTCAATCAGCGTGATGACGGACGGGCATGCTGTAATCAGCATGATGCAGAAGGGGTTCGCGCTTATGCCAAAGATCGTATCAAAGCGCTCAAATTAAACGGTGAAGGCAAGGTGCGTATTAACACCGCAGGCTGCCTTGATCGTTGCGACGAGGGCCCGGTGCTGGTTATCTACCCTGATAATGTTTGGTACACCTATGTTGATAAAGACGATGTGGATGAAATCATTACCGAACATATTCAAAACGGCCGCGTCGTTGAGCGTTTAAAAATTTAATCAAAACGGCGCAAATAAAATGGCAGGTTCTTTTCCTAATGCTGCTGCAATTATCCAAGGCGAAGTTGGCGCAATAGAATTACGAGCCCACGTCCCCGACAGGGTTGTCCCTCGCGCAGTTGCAGTCGTTGCCCATCCCCATCCACTGTTTGGTGGCACCATGGATAATAAAATTGTTACCACCCTAGCGCGCGCGTTTTACGATGCTGATGCGGCCACTTACCGCTTTAATTTTCGGGGTGTCGGGGCGAGCGAAGGAACGCACGATGAAGGGCGTGGCGAAACCCGGGATCTGCTTACGGTCATCGCGTATGCGCAATCACTGCACCCCAATTTGCCATTGTGGCTTGCCGGGTTTTCATTTGGCGGGGCTGTCACATTAGCGGCCAGTGAGCAGGTGACTGCGGCCGAGATGGTCTTGGTCGCGCCTGCTTTTCAGCGCCTATCAAAATGGGCAAACGCGCAGGCTGGTGGCAATCCTCCCGAAACCACCATTATTATCCACGGCGAAAAAGATGAAACTGTGCCGCTCACCGATTCGCTGGCTTGGGCACGGCCGCGCAATATTCCGGTTGTGGTGGTGCCCGACGCAGATCATTTTTTTCATCTGCGCCTGCATATTATAAAGCGGTTGGTATCGCGGCTGGCGATAGGTGCGCGGGACGCGGCAAATTAACAGGACGCGTGCGCCGGGCCTGCGTTAAGCAATGTTCGAATTAAATAATTTGTAGAGTGTGATGAATTTCACATGGCATGCGGGCAAATCGAGTCACACTTAAATCGCTCAAAAACAACCTCGGTTGTTATCCACTTCATTTTGCCCACGCCGCAGGATTTGTATGCAGACCTTTAACGCTATTCCCTTGTTCGGTAATTTAACGCCATCGCAATTGGACAGCATTGGTGCACACGCTGCCTTGCAGGTGGTAGAAAAGGGAGGGGTTATTCTCCATCAAGGTGAGGTGGCAAATTCCTGCTTCGTTATTGTTGCCGGCCAGGTAAAAGTTTATATGAGTGATGAAGCAGATCCAGCCCGTGAGGTCATTTTAAAAACATTAGGCTCCGGGGACTTTTTTGGTGAACTGCCCATGTTTGATCAAGGGCCGCGCAATGCGAGTGTTGCCGCCATGGACCGCGTGCACTTGCAGGTGCTGTCTTATTCTGCTTTCCAGCGCGCAATTGAAAAATCGCCCGATATTGCGCGCGGTGTGATGGCCACACTTGCCGCGCGTCTGCGCCATGCAGATCGTAAAATTGGCGCGCTTGCCCTAACTGATATTACCAGTCGCGTATCGCGCACGCTGCTTGAACTTGCCATTATGTCGAACGGACGTCGAGTAGTAGGGTCGCCTTTCACTCAGCAGGATTTAGCGGATATGGTTGGTGCTTCGCGAGAAATGGTGAACCGCACGTTGAAAGATTTGGAAGGCGAAGGTTATATCGATGTACAGCGAAAAATGATTACGATTCTGAATGATCGTCTCTCTGCCAGCCTTTAGATAAATGCCGTCGTGAAATAAAAATGGGCTTTCTGCACAAAATAGAAAGCCCCTTAATTTTATGACGCCCGATGCGACTACAGTTCGAAATCCAGGCCTTGATTCTTAAGCCATGCGTCGCTTTAATTCCGCGTCTACTTCATGCATGTATTCTTCAGTCGTCAAGTAAGGGTGATCAGGGCTAATCAGAATCGCCAGGTCTTTGGTCATCTTGCCTGCTTCCACCACATCCACGCAGGCTTTTTCTAACGTCAATGCGAAGTTGACTACATCCGGCGTATCGTCCATGCGGCCACGTGCCTGCAGGCCGCGCGTCCAGGCATAAATTGAGGCGATCGGATTGGTCGAGGTCGGTTTACCCTGTTGGTGCATGCGGTAATGGCGCGTCACGGTACCGTGTGCGGCCTCGGACTCTACCGTCTTGCCATCAGGCGACATCAGAACGGATGTCATCAAGCCCAGCGAGCCGTAACCTTGCGCCACCGTGTCAGATTGCACATCGCCGTCGTAATTTTTACACGCCCACAAATAACCGCCGCTCCACTTTAGGTTTGAGGCCACCATGTCGTCAATCAAACGATGCTCGTAAGTAATGCCCGCAGCATCAAACTTGGTCTTGAATTCGGCATCAAAAATTTCCTGGAACAGGTTTTTAAAGCGACCATCATAAACTTTTAAAATCGTGTTCTTGGTCGATAAATATACGGGGTAATTGCGCTGCAGGCCGTAGGTTAAGCAAGCGCGTGCAAATCCCGCAATCGATTCATCGAGGTTATACATCGACAATGAAATACCCGGGCCAGGCGCTTTGAAAACTTCCCGTTCAATCGGCGCCGAGCCATCGCTGGGCGTAAATTTTACAGTCAAAGTGCCCGCGCTGGGAAACTGAAAATCCGTTGCACGATATTGATCACCAAAGCCATGACGCGCGACGACGACGGGCTTATCCCAGTGCGAAACCAGGCGCGGCACGTTCTTGCAAATAATCGGCTCGCGGAAAATAGTGCCGTCCAGAATATTGCGGATCGTGCCGTTTGGCGATTTCCACATCTGCTTCAAACCAAATTCTTTCACGCGCGCTTCGTCCGGTGTAATGGTTGCGCATTTTACGGCGACGCCATATTGTTTGGTGGCGTTGGCGGAATCGATCGTTACTTTGTCATCTGTTTCGTCGCGATGCTCCATCCCCAAATCGTAGTATTTGAGATCGATATCGAGATACGGCAGGATTAGTTTTTCACGAATCATCTGCCAGATAATGCGCGTCATCTCATCGCCATCCATTTCAACAACGGGGTTTTTAACTTTAATTTTAGCCATAAGGATTCCTGCGGAAAAGAGGGCGGTGGGGAAGAATGATATGCAAAAATAGCCCGTGAATTATAGCAAATCTCACATTGCTGGCGGCAATGGTGCGAATCCGCAGAAAATGAAACGCCCTTATTTGCGGAGGTTTTCAGGCGCTTATCCCGGATAATACAAATTTTGTGCAAACGCTTAAGTGGCGAATAAAAATCCACTTAAAACTCATCTTCAACTCAACAATAACCCGATAACTGATCCTGTCTATGGCCGCAAGCAGCCTGTTCGCACTCATTGATGATATTGCCACTATTCTCGACGATGTCGCGGTCATGAGTAAAGTCGCCGTCAAAAAGACTGCCGGTGTACTGGGCGATGACCTTGCGCTCAATGCCGAGCAGGTCGCAGGCGTAAAGGCAGATCGCGAGTTGCCAGTGGTATGGGCTGTGGCAAAAGGCTCGCTCATCAACAAAGCGATTCTGGTGCCGTTGGCGCTGGCGATCAGTGCGTTGGCACCGTGGGCAGTGACGCCATTGTTGATGGTGGGTGGCGCGTATCTTTGTTATGAAGGCTTTGAAAAAATTGCACATAAATTTTTGCACACGGCGCTTGATGATCAGACGCATCACAGCCAATTAGCTGAAGCGGTCGCGAATCCGGCTATTGATATGGTCGCGTTCGAAAAAGACAAAATCAAAGGTGCGGTGCGCACCGATTTTGTATTGTCAGCCGAGATTATTGTGATTACGCTGGGCACCGTGGCAACGGCCACCTTCGGCAAGCAAGTAGCGGTGTTGTGCGCGATTGCGCTCATCATGACGGTCGGCGTATATGGTTTTGTCGCCGCCATCGTCAAGCTCGATGATGTCGGCCTGTATCTGGTAAAAAAATATCGCGGTCTCGGTTTGGCCGGTGTTGCCGGTCGGCTCATGGTGAATGGCGCGCCTTATTTAATGAAGTTGCTTTCCGTAGCGGGCACCGTGGCCATGTTTCTGGTGGGCGGAAGCATTCTTGTGCATGGCATCCCACCGCTGCAGCACATGATTGAAGCGGTTGCGGTAAATGCAGGCGGGGTGCTTGCCCGCATTTTGCCGACGGTAGCGGATGGTGCTGTCGGTGTGGCCGTAGGTGCGCTGGTGGTGATGTTAATTTTGCTTATGCAGCGCTTTGTGAACGTATTAAAAACAGGCAAGAAATAAGTCCTAACGGATACCGCGAGCAGGGGCATTTAATCAATGTGGAGGAATAATTATCATGAAAATATTATCGAGCGAAGAATATCAAGACCGTATTAATCCTTGGTTGAATAAACACATGAATTTGGCGCACAGTATTCCGGTCGCGTTTCCCCATTTTCGTTCTGTTATCGCAAATGAGGCATTTTTGTTTGCATTAACGATCGCGATTTTTGTGGTGATGTATGTAAGCGTCGCGCTACTTTTTTCATTGCCGGGTATGGGCAGTAATGCCAACGTGATTGAAAATATTGAGAGGACGTTTAAGGATTCCAAATCACTGATGCTATTTTCGTTATTTGTTCTTGTTTACTTGCGCGTTTCTTATTTCATTTTAAGCAAGTTTAATCACGAATCGCATGTGGCTATTGTGGGGTTTGTGCTTATGATGTCGATCACCTTGATTGCATTGGAAATGCCTTGGCTCAACGCATGGTTGGACGGCAGTCCTGCGCAGTATTCTGTACCGGCAGCGCCAATTTTAGCGGGAGGCGTCTTGATAGCTTATGTGCTCACACGGCAACTGTTGCGACAGTTTCACGAGGCGAAGAATAAAACGACGGCGCGTAATGGTTAGTTAATAGTTAGTGCTGGTGCGAACCTGCAGCGGCGCGTGATAAACGATCATTTATAGCATCCCAAGGGGCGCTATCCGGTGGGCACTCAACCAAAATCATCGAGGTGGCCGCGGCATCCAGCGTGCGTAAATGGGCATAGAGCCCTTGCGCATAGCCGACTGGGTCGGTCTCGGTAGTGATCCACACCAGACGACGTGCATTGCGAATCCCGACGCCTACGGGTGATGGTTTAACCCGGGGCTGTGCCGTAAACGCCAGTACGGCAACGCGCTTGCCCGCATCCAGCAAAATATCCATTTCGCTCTGTAATTGCGCCGCCGTGAGCAGTACCAGCGGCGTGAGCGGCGCATAGTGCGCGGCTAGTGAGCCTGAAACGCGGGGGGTGTCATTTTGCCCTGTATGCGCGGGATCAGATCTGGTTTTGCCTGGCGTTTCCGACGGTTTCTCTAAAGCCGCTTCTTCACGCGTTAATGGCATCTCGCCGATCACATCGCGTATTTGTTCGCGCGAGATAGCGCCGGGTCTAAGCAGCACGGGATGGGCGCGTGATAAATCCAGAATGGTTGATTCTATACCGACATCACACGCGCCACCATCCAGCAGGTAGATGGCGTTGTTCGAAGTATTACCCACTACCTCACCAAATTCATCGCGCACATGTTGCGCAGTGGTAGGGGATACATGGCCAAACTTATTGGCCGACGGTGCCGCAATCGCTCCACTACCCATTTTGGCAAATGCGGCCAGCAGAGCCTGCGCCATCGGATGTGCAGGGCAGCGAATGCCAACCGTGTCTTGTCCGCCAGTTACATCAAGCGGAATACGTTGTGAGCGTTTGAGAATCAGCGTCAACGGCCCAGGCCAGAAAGCTGCAATGAGTTGATGGGCGGCAACGGGTATGTCAGTGGCCCAATGATCCAGCGGTGCGCCCTTGGCAATATGTACGATCAATGGATGGTTAGCGGGGCGGCCTTTCAGGGCAAAGATTTTTTTTATCGCGTCCGGATTCGTCGCATCTGCGCCTAAACCATATACGGTTTCAGTCGGCAGTGCGACCAGACCGCCACGCCGCAAGAAGGCCGCAGCCTCCATGATTTCAGATTTATTAATCAAATTTTTAATCAACATAACGCTATTTTGCCGTAAACCCGTAGATCTGCACGACGCGACTGATAAAATCATTATTATGAATGATCACATAAATAATCTTGCCAGCCCGTACCGGCTAAGCGTTGCGCCGATGATGGATTGGACGGATCGACATTGCCGCTACTTCCATCGGCTGTTATCCCGGCATGCACGGCTTTATACCGAGATGGTGACCACCGGCGCACTGATTCACGGTAATCAGCCGCGTCATCTGGATTTTAATGCGCAGGAACATCCGGTTGCGCTACAGCTCGGCGGCAGCGAGCCCGCTGATCTCGCCATCTGTGCAAAGCTGGGTGAGCAATGGGGCTACGACGAAATTAACCTTAATTGCGGCTGCCCTTCGGAACGGGTGCAGCGCGGCAGTTTCGGTGCCTGCCTGATGGCAGAACCACGATTGGTAGCGGATTGCGTGAAGGCCATGGTGGATGCGGTGTCCATCCCCGTTACCGTCAAACATCGGATTGGTATTAATGATAATGAGAGCTATGAATTTGTGCGTGATTTTGTCGGGATCGTCGCTGAAGCTGGCAGCACGGTATTTATCGCTCACGCCCGTAACGCGATCCTGAAAGGTTTAAGCCCCAAAGAAAATCGCGAAATTCCCAAACTGAAATACGCCTATGCGTATCGCTTAAAAAAAGATTTTCCACAGCTCACCATTGTGCTCAACGGTGGCGTCAATACCTCGGACGAAATTCGCACCCACTTGCAGCATGTTGATGGCGTCATGATGGGCCGTGAGGCGTACCACAACCCGTATTGGCTGGCCTCCTGGGACCGCGAATTTTATGGCGATGAACGCGAGTCGTTAACTCGTGAAGAAATTGAGGCGCGCATGAATATTTATGCAGATGAGCAGGTGGCCAAAGGTTCCACCCGGCATGCCGTCATGCGCCATATTGTCGGGCTATGCAAAGGGCTGTCGGGTGCGCGTGCGTGGAGACGAAAAATGACGGGCAATGATATTGAGCGAATCGCCCAAGTACTCGCGGCGGTTGAAGGATAAGAATATTTAAATCTTTAATATTTAAAGCCTGAAGATTTGTAGCTTGAAAACTTATAGCTTTAGGACTTGTAGCTAAAAGATTTGTAGCTATCTGGAGCGCCTGTTTATGAGGACATTGTGCGCATGTCAGCTTTGTAAATAAGCGGGGTTTTCTGATGTCACGCAAAGCGGTATTTTTTCTTACGTTGCTGGCGATGATTGCTTTTGCCGCCAATTCATTGCTCTGCAGATTCGCGCTGAAAAGTGCTGAAATGGATGCTGCCAGCTTCACCTTGATTCGCGTCGTCTCGGGTGCTGTGGGGCTGGTTGTGCGAGTTCGCGGTGGCGCGTTCAGCCTTGCCGATCCCACAGCGCGCGCCAAGGATAATCTGGGCGCAGGCAACTGGCCTTCGGCATTTGCATTGTTTGCTTATGCAGCCTGTTTTTCATATGCGTATATCAGCTTGTCGGTTGCGACTGGTGCGTTATTACTATTCGGTGCGGTACAAGCGACAATGATCGGCTATGGCCTGTGGCGCAGCGAGCGCCTGTCGGTGCGGCAATCCACGGGATTATTATGTGCGCTGGTTGGTTTGGTGGTCCTGCTGCTGCCAGGGCTTTCGGCACCCTCTTTTCGCGGCGCGCTGTTGATGCTGACCGCCGGTGTTGCTTGGGGCATTTATTCATTGCGTGGCAAAAGTAAACGCAAAAGCAAAGGTGACGCCATCAGCACCACGGCAGGAAATTTTTTGCGGGCAGTGCCGTTTGCGGTCGTGTTGAGCATCGCCACCCTGCCGTGGTCTTCTCTGGATCATGGCGGCATTGCCTATGCAATTGCCTCCGGCGCTCTTGCGTCAGGTTTAGGCTATGCAATTTGGTATAGCGCATTGCGCGAGCTTACGACAACCAGCGCAGCCACCGTGCAGCTTAGTGTGCCCGTTATTGCCGCTGTGGGTGGCATGGTTTTTCTGAATGAGCCAATGACATGGCGCTTGTTGATGGCAGCCGTGGCAATCCTTGGGGGGATTGCTTTCGTCATTATTCCCGGACAGGCGGCCTCAAAATAATGAGGTGATAGCGTAAAGGCGGGCGTTTGCTTAAAAGCGCAGTGCTTTATTGTGATGCTTTGTTGTGGCGCTTTAATGTTGCACTCATTGTGACGTTTAAAGCTCAATGACCTGCCCTTCGAAGGCAAACGACCACTCCACCGGGCTAACGGTACTGCTGGGTGGCGGGCTGTCGAGGCGGTGCTCGTAATAATGGCGGGCCTGCGTTTCAGCAGCCGCAATTTTTCCCATGGATGCGCCAGGATCATGATGCATGAACAGCACCTGTTTTATACCTTCGCGCATGGCGATATCAATACCCCGGCGGGCCGAGGCGTGGCCCCAATTGATTCGCTCAAATGATTCCATGACGGTGTATTGCGCATCAATAATCATCAGATCAAGGCCCTGATATAAAGGCAAATCCGGGCCCAGCTCTTCGCGCGTTATGCGAATGCATTCAGTATCCACGCAATGTGCAAATGCCTTGCCCCCGCTCTCAAATTTATAGCCCCAACAAGGATCCGGATGATCCAGCTCATACGGGGTCACCGTAATATCGTTGAATACAACGGGCTGCCGTGGGGCTAAACGGTGATACTCGATAGTCGCACCGAGCTGCTCAAGCTCGATGGGAAAATACGGTTTCTTGAACAAGGTTTTAAATACATCAGGCAGATCGGCTTGTACTGCGTAGACATGAATTTTATTGCCGGGAATAAAAATGGGCGTAAAAAATAGCAGGCCGATCAGATGATCCCAATGAAAATGCGTAAATAGAATATGTACCTCGCCTTCACCGCGGCCACATGCTCCTGCCATCAAGTCATAACCGAGCTGGCGGATGCCGCTGCCACCGTCAATAATTAACTGCTGCTGATCGGTCGAGACTTCGATACACGGGGTATTGCCGCCATACCCGCCAAAACGCTGGCGAGGCACCCCTGCCAGAAAGCGGTCAACGTCGCTGGATGAGGTGTAGCCACGTTCCGTAAATTCGATGAGAAGATTGCGCATGTGAAGCTGCAATTCTTCCGGCGTCAGCGGCGCGGGTAGAGAGCCTCGCGCACCCCATACTTTAACGCGCATCGCAGTTGACGCCTTGGGCTTCACCATGGGCTCAATGATGGCGCTCATCGCAATGGATTTGCCACTGGCAGAACAATGAAAACGAGGATAGTTTGCAGGTGTAAACGCATGCGCTGTACCAATGAGGGGCTAAATAAACTTCGCGAATGATAGCAGCTTGTCACTTTTATGACAGGAAACGAAGGCCAGCTTTTGTATGCGTATTGTCTATATGCACACTTTCAGCAGGTTTAGAAATGGCCAGCGTAGTCAGTCGCGAAAATTATTGAACTGCAAAGGGGTGTCCTCAATTTGCTTTTTGCATAACGCGATGGCTTCCTGCAAATCATCGCGTTTGGTGCCGGTGACGCGCACGGTTTCGCCCTGAATGGAAGCTTGCACTTTCAGTTTTGCATCCTTGATGAGCTTGACGATGCGCTTGGCGAGGTCTGATTCGATGCCATTTTTTACATTAATGATTTGTTTGACCTTATCGCCGCCAATTTTTTCTTTGTTTTTTTCATCCAGCAAGCGCACATCCACACCACGCTTGGCCATTTTATTGAGCAGCACATCTTTTACCTGTGCCAGCTTGAAATCATCGTCTGCATAAACGGTTAGCTCAAGTTCTTTTTGCTCAATGCGCGAATCTGAACCTTTGAAATCAAACCGGGTTGAGACCTCTTTGTTCGCCTGCTCAAGCGCGTTTTTTAGTTCAACTTTATTGACTTCGGAAACGATATCGAATGATGGCATTTGATTCCTTTGTGTTGAGCGTTGCGTCGTTGCACTAATCCTTACCCTTACCCTTACCCTTACCCTTACCTTTACCTTTACCGCATATCTTTACCCTGCGCTCTTCAACAGAAGCAGGCAGGGTAAGTAAGAATGCTATTTACGGCCTGGATTTTTTCACGGCTTTGCCGATGGGCTTCGCTATTTTCGCCGCTGCTTTATTCGCGGCAATCCGCATCCGTAGCGCATTCAATTTAATAAATCCCGCTGCATCGGCCTGATTGTACGCTCCACCGTCGTCATCAAAGGTGGAGATCGCCTGATCAAACAGCGAATCCGTTTTTGATTCACGGCCAACGATGAGCACCGTGCCTTTGTAGAGTTTTAATTTCACGGTGCCGTTAACCACAAGCTGCGACTGATCAATCAATGATTGCAGCAGCACGCGCTCGGGCGCGAACCAGTAGCCGTTGTAAATCATTCTTGCATAGCGCGGCATCAAATCATCTTTCAAGGCCAGCACTTCGCGATCCATTGTGATTGATTCCATCGCACGATGGGCGCGGAGCATGATGGTGCCGCCCGGCGTTTCATAGCAGCCGCGTGATTTCATGCCGATATAGCGGTTTTCGACCATATCCAAACGACCAATCGCGTGTTTACCGCCGAGACGATTTAATTCGGTGAGCACTTTTGCGGGCGAGAGTTTTTTGCCATTTATCGAAATAATGTCTCCACGTTGATAGCCAAGCTCAACATATTCCGGCTTGCCCGGCGCTTTTTCAGGCGAAACCGTAATGCGCCACATCGAGTCTTCTGGTTCAAAATTCGGGTCTTCGAGAATGCCGCCTTCATACGAAATATGCAGCAGATTGGCATCCATCGAATAAGGTGCACCGCCGCCTTTTCTTTTCTTAAAATCAACCGGGATATTATGTTTATCCGCATACGCCAGCAATTTTTCACGCGAGAGTAAATCCCACTCGCGCCACGGCGCAATGATTTTCACATTCGGCATCAGCGCGTAGGCGCCCAGCTCAAAGCGCACCTGGTCATTACCTTTGCCGGTGGCGCCATGAGAAATTGCATCCGCGCCCACCTGGCGCGCGATTTCGATCATTTGTTTGGCGATCAGGGGGCGAGCAATCGAGGTGCCGAGAAGATATTCGCCTTCATACACCGCGTTGGCGCGGAACATGGGAAACACATAATCGCGTACAAACTCTTCGCGCAAATCCTGGATAAAAATATTCTGCTTTTTGATGCCTAATTGCAGCGCTTTTTTGCGCGCCGGCTCAAGTTCTTCGCCCTGACCAATGTCAGCCGTGAAGGTAACGACCTCGCACTGATAAACATCCCGCAGCCATTTGAGAATGACCGAGGTATCCAGTCCGCCTGAATACGCCAGTACGACTTTATTGATTTTGCTGTCCACCTTGCCGGGATTTGCGTCCTTGGTGCGACCGATTGCTTCGCTCATGATGATGATTTTCCTGAATGCGCACACTTGCTCCGCCAAGTCTCGAAGTGTGCAGTTCTACCGGAAAGGTCACCGCTCGCGGGGGGTAGCTTGGCGGTTTTAAACATAGTTTGGCCAAACTGCGGAAGTGGCGAGACGGGATCCTGCACGCGTTGACCGGTTTTCAACGCACTCAGATTATACGTGCGCACCGCAGCGATTAAAACCAGATTAATGAAAATCGGGTTGATGAGAACTCGCCCCATGAACCCGATTGATTTAATGCCGCCGTCAAGCTGAGCTGCGGCGGCGCCCACTGCAGGTTGATTATTTTTTCGGCTCGGTTGCTTTAATGGGGTTTGGTATGCCAGGTGTAGCGGTAGGGGTAAGAGTCGCTGGCGCTGAAGGGACGGCCTTTACATCGCCAATTTGCACCGAGGTGCCGATATCGGTTGCGCCCAAAGCGGCTGCGGCTGAGCGCTCGATGAGGCGGGTTACGCGGGTCCCCAAAAATTCTGGCGTCATGGATTTTTCAATATTCACGGCGGTGGAATTGGGGTCTGACAACTTGGTGTAATCATGGCGTGAATTTTTTTCCAGCACCTTGAGGGTTTTGGCATCGAGTACATAAACCTGAATGTAGGAAAACGGCGCCATATATTGTTTAGAGCGTGAGCGGCCGCCGTTGGGCGTAGTGGTATCGGAATCGCTTTGGCTATCGATTTCATTGCCTAAAAACTGATAATCACCGCCATCAAAGCTGGCACTAATGAGCGGCTGCACATAAACCCCAAATCCTTGCAACTTGGGCCCCATGCCTTCGCGTCCGGAGAATAAAAATTTGGGTGTGGCAATAACGATTTTGTCCCAGTTTTGACGCTCAGGCATTTTTTCGATAATCGACACTAATTTGCCAATCGCAATCCGCTCGCGATCTTGCGGCAGTACACCTTCCAACTCAATCGGATTCAGGCTTAAAAAAACCCGCTCGCTATCAGGATTGGCATTGCCAATGGCCAGATCGAGCCCGCGCAGTACGGCTGTATTCAAACCGTTATCCGGCACTTTCATGACCTTGCGGAAGTTGTTGTCGATAACATTGCTGCCGACCTGATTACGCTGCTTCACATAGGTAAATTGATCACCCACTGCGGCAATCAGGGCGAACACCTGCTTTTTAGCGGGTGCTGTGGCAGGCGCGGCGAGCGTTGCGCCAGCGTTAATCTCGGCTTCGGGGATCGCATAGCTGACGCTGGCGGCGAGGGTAAGCGTGAGTGCTGAACCAAGCGTAAAAAATAAACGTGCCGCAGTTTTAAAATTGGATTTCATGTAGCACTTTCTTTTATAAAGTCGTTTATCCATGGGCTTCTTCAAGCATTTTTGGCTGAAGAGGCTCGCCAATGCTAGTGATTGCTATGGCTGGCAAGCGTCATGATTGTTAAAGCGAATGTTAATTACGAACGAATTTTAGCCCACATTTAGTTATTTCTGGTGACATCTTTATTTCGTTCCGGGCGGTATCAGTTTCATTGTCAGTCTCACCGCCACGTCAAACTTGCAGCCGCCACTGATCAGCTATTGATGCGTCCCAATAATAAATATTCCATTAGTGCTTTTTGCACATGCAGCCGATTTTCGGCCTCATCCCAAACCACGCTTTGTGCGCCATCCAGCACCTCGGCAGATACCTCTTCGCCACGATGCGCGGGCAGACAGTGCATAAATAACGCGTCTTTGGCGGCAACCGCCATCATCTCGGCGTCGACCCTAAAATCCGCGAACGCCTGCTGTCGCGCTGCGGTTTCGGCTTCAAAGCCCATGCTGGTCCACACATCTGTAGTCACCAGGTGAGCGCCGTTGGCCGCTTGCATGGGGTCGGTGAATGCGCTGAGATAGGCCGTGTCGAGCGCTTCGCCGCGCTGTGATTTCATTTCATAACCGGATGGCGTGGCCACCTGCAGTTTGAAATCAAAAATGCGCGCTGCTTGTAGCCAAGTGTAAGCCATATTGTTGGCATCACCTATCCACGCCACGGTTTTGCCTGCAATGGCGCCGCGAAATTCGATGAAGGTGAAAATATCCGCAAGTACTTGGCAGGGGTGATATTCATTGGTTAGCCCGTTGATCACCGGCACCCTTGAGTTCGCCGCGAAGCGCTCTAAAATGGATTGATCAAAGGTGCGAATCATGACGATATCAACCATGCGTGAAATCACCCGCGCCACATCTTCAATCGGCTCGCCGCGGCCTAATTGGCTATCGGATGTGTTGAGCACAATCGAGGCGCCGCCGAGCTGAAACATGCCGGCCTCGAATGAAACCCGGGTGCGAGTCGAGCTTTTTTCAAACACCATGGCCAACATGCGGTCGGTGAGCGGCTGATAGGGAATATAATTCTTGAAACGCTGCTTGAGAATTTTGGTGCGCTCGATTAAATGCTCAAATTCTTCGCGCGTAAAATCAGTAAACTGCAAAAAATGTTTCATGTCATGTCCATCAAATGGTTACGCAGCCGCCTGCGTGGTGGGGCTGGGGTTGATGTGGAGCCGTTAAAAAATTAATCGCGCGCTCGTTAGCTTCAGCGCGGAGGGCTGCTAAAAACATACGGTCCCCATCGGCCAACGCGCAAATGTTAACTGCAAGCGTGGCTTGCGCGGCAACACTGACCCGGTTCGTGAAGTGAATAATTTTGCCTAACTGGTGATCGATTGAAGATACTAGGGCAAAGGTCGCGTCAGGGCAAGCAACGAAGCCGCATCGCGTTGCTCATTACCTTCAGGGTTTGAGCGATTGAAGTAAATCGTTGGTCACACGACGTGCGTGTTCTCGCAATTCAGGCACCGCCGTCGCTTCCCAAAATCGCGCCTTTAACAAGGGGCCTACACAATACAAACCCGGCACCGCACGGCTCTCGGCATCGATCACCTGTAGTTGATCATTCACCTCGATACCCAGGCAATGATGATCTGGCGCAATCAAGCCTTGCGCATGCAAATTCAGCAATAACCCTTCTTTCGCCAAACGGTAATCACTGGTCGGCCCTGTGCAGTTGATCACCGTGGCGGCGATCAAGGTTTCATGTTGGGCCTGATGGCGACGGCGCAAAACGAGGTGCAAGCCATCTTCATGCGCGGTCATGCCTATGAGCCGCGAGGCCAGCACGGTCAAGCGCTTATCGGCTATTAAATTTTCAATGGTGCGAGCAATAGCGGGTGCGGCACGATGACGATGTGATTCCCAATGCGGCCTCACATGTCTCAGCATTCGCGCCTGCTCAATGACCGGCAAGCGTTGCCATAAAGCAGCGGTGAGCGGGCGCAGTGATGCAATGACATCTCGCCAATCGCCGCCCTGTAGCGCGTAATCGGCGATCGCTACCCGCACGGCGCGAACATAAGCGCGTGCCGTGGCTGGACCTTCCAGAATGTGTTGGGGCGCGTGATTAAATTGTGGCGGCAGTGTTGCTTCGCGATGGGCTTTAGGCAGCAAGCCGCGACGCGAAAATGCGGTGAATGTTGCCTGCGGCCATGTCGCACTTAGCGATAGCACCACATCAAACATGGTCAGTCCGCATCCGATCAGCGCAATCGGCCGGGTGCCGTCAACATGATCCAACGCGCCTTGCCCCCACGGATCGCGAATATAGCGCGGTGAAGTAAATGCTGCTGCATCGCTTAGCGGTGGATTGGCGGGTGCAAAATTACCCAGCGCTAGCACCACTCGATCAACCATTAACGTACGGCCATCGGTAAAGGTGAGTATGGCCTGGCCCTGCGATGAGTCAAACGTCATACGCAGTGAATCAACCTCACCGCTGATAATGTCGAGGACGCTGTGAGCCGCGCCGCCAACCGCACCACCCGTGCCCGCCGCGATGGCCGTATCAAGTGTATGACGCAGATATTCGCCATACCATCGACGTGATACAAATGCGCCGCCCGCGGTTTTCAAGCCGCGCTGTTCGAGAAAATTCAAAAAATCGTTTTCATCTTCAGGAAATGCGCTCATCCGACCGGCCGGCACATTCAGTAAATGCGTGTCTGATTTAGTGCCATAGGCCAAGCCACGCCCTAAATTATCGTGATTTATATTTTTGTCTGCACTGACTGGCGCTGCGCGGTTGATAAGCAAAATCCTTAAGCCAGCTACGGCGGATGCCCCGGCCGCAGCTTGCGCGCGCAAAAGCCGGGCTGCGATTACCGTACCGCTAAATCCCGCGCCAATAATTGCAATGGTATGAGTCATGCTTAGCTGAGCCGCCAAAGTAGATAATGTAAATACAGACGCGCAAGAATCAAATAAATGTCAGGCAAAGAGTAGAAGATGACGTGGAACATGAGCCATGCTTGAGGTGTATGCGCGATATAATCCGGGTTGCTTCAATAACCGTCATGAGCGTGTGGGTTGTTTGTCACCATGCGTATTGTGGTTAGACCACCAACCGTTAATTTCCCCTATATTTCTGATAATCACTCGGCACTAATTATCGCCCACCGCCCACCGTTGGTTTCGGCGAGCACTCTAAAAACTGCCGCCGATTTTGGGCCAAACAAATCATCGCATGTGCACACCCTTTGCCCCTATTCTTCCTTTTCCTCATTGCAGCTATCCATTGTGCCCGTAATGCCTGCAGCCTCGCCCTCTCTCGCCCTCTCTCGCCCCCTATCGCCTTCCCCATCTGCTCGCATCGTCATCCAGGGGATTACCGTACAAGGTCGCGCCTTTCGGCCCAGCGACTGGGCTGAGCGTTTGTGCGGCATTATGTCGAGCTTTGGCGGTGATCAGCAAATGCGTTATTCGCCCTATGTCCGCCCGGTGATGTTAGATGGCGTACGCTGTGTGGTGGTGGAACCCTCGCTGGCGGAAGTGGAGCCGAGAGCGTATCGATTCCTGCTCGATTTTGCGCACGATAACGAACTCATCGTCATCGATCCCGCACGAGCCGTCAGCGAAGATTTTTGCCCCTTGCCGGATAATGCGCTAGAACGTTTAACCCGTTAGCGAACAACCTCAACAAACGGTAGCGCCACAAAAAACGCCAGATGGATAACCATCTGGCGTTTTTTAATTTTTTATTTATAGCTAACCGGCGAAAAAGGGCCAGCTAATAACCGCATTGATTACAAATCAGGCAGCAGCTTGTGACTTGGCACCAATAGCCTTAACCGCGGCAGACAAACGACTCTTATGGCGAGCGGCTTTGTTTTTATGAATAATCTTTTTATCCGCGATGGAATCAATCGTGGAAACCGAAGACTTGAACACCGCCTCAGCTGCCGTTTTGTCGCCAGCAGCAATTGCTGCGGTGACTTTTTTGATCGCGGTACGAAGCTCAGAACGCTGCGCCATATTGTGCGAGCGGGCTTTCACTGCTTGACGTGCGCGTTTGACAGCTTGTTTGGTATTTGCCATGTTTATTCCAGAATCTAGTCATGAATTTTGTGCGAAGCCTTGTATTATAGTGCCTCCCGACAAAAAAGCAAACTGTTTGTTTTGATTGGGTTTTCTATGAGGCATCAGCATTGAATCTGAAGGTGGCGAGGGCTACATGCCTTGGGAGGATCGCAGTGTCTTGCCATGCCCCGCCGTATTCAGTTTGCCGTTTTAATCGCTGCGCCGTATCTCATTCAGCACCCAACATTTTTTAAACCACCCATGACCTCATGAATCTGCTGAAAGCCGCACTTTCCATTTCGGCGATGACTTTTTTATCGCGCATTACCGGGCTCGTCCTTCAAGTCATCACCGCCAATGCGTTTGGTGCGGGTATGGCCAATGATGCTTTTATTGCCGCCTGGCGCATCCCCAATTTTTTGCGTCGGTTGTTTGCCGAGGGCGCGTTCAGTCAAGCTTTCGTGCCGGTATTTGCGGAATATCGTGCCAAGCGCGGTGTCAATGAAACCCATCTGTTAGCCGACCATGTGGCGAGCATCCTCGCGATTATCTTGTTTGTTGTCACCTTGGTTGGCGTCATCGCTACGCCGTTTCTGGTTTATGCCACGGCGTCCGGCTTCGCGGCAGACCCTGAAAAATTTGCGCTCACGGTGCAGATGACGCGGATTACTTTCCCGTATCTGTTTTTTATTTCGCTCATTGCGCTATCAGCCGGCATTCTAAATACATTTTCGTCCTTCAAAACGCCCGCTTTCACGCCAGTATTGCTGAATCTGTGCATGATCGGTGCGGCGTTACTGCTGGCACCTTATGTGAATCCGCCGATTACAGCGTTAGCTTGGGGCGGACTCCTGGGTGGCATGGTGCAGCTTGGTTTTCAAATTCCGGCGTTGCGGCAGATTGGTATGTTGCCGACTTTTTCATTGCGCCTCGCCACTTTGCGCGACGCTAAAAAAGACCCCGGAGTAAGCCGGATTTTGAAGCTGATGATACCGGCCACGCTAGGGGTTTCAGTGGCGCAAATTTCGTTATTGATCAATACCCAGATTGCCTCGCACCTGGGTGACGGTGCGGTATCGTGGATTTCATACGCTGACCGGCTGATGGAATTTCCCTCTGCCATGCTCGGTGTGGCGTTGGGCACAGTGCTATTGCCCTCGCTGGTAAAGCAACACAATTCCGCTGACCCCAGCCAATATTCACGATTGCTTGATTGGGGCTTGCGTCTGACTTTGTTGCTCACACTGCCTGCAGCCCTGGGGCTGGGGTTGCTGGCCGGGCCGATGATCGCCACTATTTTCCAGCATGGCCAATTTAGCGCGAACGATGTAATGATGACGCGTTCCGCTTTAATCGCGTATTCATTCGGTTTAACCGGCATTATTTTGATCAAGGTTTTAGCCCCGGGTTTTTATGCGCGGCAAAATATAAAAACGCCCGTAAAAATCGCCATCTTTACGCTGGTGGTGACCCAATTGTTTAATTTTGCGTTTGTGCCGTATTTCAAACACGCGGGCCTCACCCTTTCAACCGGCTTGGGTGCTTGCGTGAATGCAGGGCTGCTGTATTACTTCATTCGCAAACATGGGCTGTACAAGCCGCAGCCGGAGTGGTTTACATTCCTGTTTAAGTTACTGGTGGCTTTGTATTTAATGGGCGGCGTGCTGTGGTGGCTGGGTGGTGTAGATGAGGCTTGGCTGACCATGCATAATGGCGCGAAAGCCTTCAAATTAACGTGGCTGGTGGTAGCGGGCGCAGTGGTTTATTTCACAAGTTTGTGGGCGATGGGTTTCAGGCTGCGAGATTTTGCGAAGAAGATGGCGTCGTGAAGGCCATGAAATTTTATCGAACACTCAACAACAAGATGCCCCCACTGGCGCTCGCGATCGGGAATTTTGATGGCGTGCATTTGGGTCATCAGGCCATTCTGGCGGCTTGCCGGAAAGCCGCGTCCAGCCCGGGTTTTGAGCATGGGGGCAGCAGTAACAATAGTATTGGCGCCGATGTTGAAACCAAACTTGAAGCTGCCGTGATGTCATTTTCGCCGTTGCCGCGCGAGTATTTTGCGAGGCTTCGCGGCGACCTTGAGTCAGCGCCCGCACGGTTGATGAGCGTCACCGAAAAACTGGCGGCGTTTGCGCAACACAAGATGCAGCATGTTTTTATTCCGCATTTCAATAAGACTTTCGCGTCCCAAACGCCGCTTGAATTCATGTCAGCGTTACGCAATATGAATGTGAAATGGCTAATGGTGGGTGAGGATTTTCGCTTTGGTGGCCACCGTGCTGGCGATGTGGCGATGCTGCGTGAATATGGCATCGCGAATGGATTTAAGGTAGAAACCATGGCAGATATAGCCGATGCCGATGGTGAACGAATTTCCTCAACCGCCGTCCGTCACGCACTAGGCCATGGTGATCTGATGACCGCCACACGCATGCTGGGCCGCCCGTACAGCATTGTTGGTCGCGTTACGCACGGCAAAAAACTCGGCCGTACATTGGGCTTTCCCACCGCAAACATCGCGCTTACCGCCAGAAAACCCGCTCTCGCCGGCGTGTTTGCGGTAAAATTACAGCTTGTAACTCGCGGGCTCGAGGGAGTGGTGAGGACAAGTGCGGAAACGGATGGCGCCTTTTCAGGCGTCGCCAATCTCGGCACTAATCCGGTGGTGTCAATCGACAACCGCCATCATCTGGAAGTCTTCCTCTTCGATTTCCCGAACAAAAATTCGGAAAATGAAAACTTGTACGGCAAGCGCGTGCAAGTGACATTCATCGAAAAAATCCGCGACGAGCAAAATTTTGCCGGGCCTGATGCATTGCAGGCGCTGGTGAGA